>Ga0209645_1000488_pt1 | contig 20289 bp, 24 predicted proteins | sample ETNvirenome_6_30_FD_184070 | JGI IMG/M metagenome (GOLD analysis project Ga0209645, IMG submission 184070) | Marine viral communities from the Pacific Ocean - ETNP_6_30 (SPAdes) (version 2) | ecosystem: Environmental > Aquatic > Marine > Oceanic | place: Pacific Ocean | collected 2013-06-19
GTAGGCACAGCACCTACTATGACTGCAGCTCAAGGCACTTTAACACAGCCTATGACTGCACAGACAGGGCAAATCACAAGTGATGCTACTGTTGCAGGACAACTAGAAGGTCTACAGCAACAAGTTACAGATGCTGTTACACAAGGTAAGAACTTACCTGCTTGGGCAAGAGGTGCTCAACAGTTAGTTGAAGCTAATATGGCAAAGAGAGGTCTTGGTGCCTCTAGTATGTATGCTGAAGCTTTAGCTGAAGGTATTATGAAATCTGCTGTACCCATAGCTGCAGCCGATGCTGCAACCTATAAGCAGATGATATTTCAAAACTTATCTAATAGGCAACAGGCATCTTTGCAAAACGCACAGTCATATCTTAAAATGGATATGGCTAATCTCAACAATCAACAACAAGCTAATCTACAAAACGTACAATTAAGACAAGCACAATTATTTTCAGATCAGGCGGCTTCTAATGCTGCAGCTCAGTTTAATGCTACAAGTCAAAATCAAGTAGATCAGTTTTATAAAAACTTATCCACATCTGTATCCACTGCAAATGCACAAAGAATGGATGCAATGAATCAGTTTGCTACACAAGAAAGCAATAGAATAGCTGCACAAAATGCTAATAATGAAACAGGTATATCACAAGCAAATATGCAAACAGAGGCAGCTATTAATCAGTTTAATTCTCAATTAGCAGATCAAAGAGAAAGATTTAATGTGCAGAATCAACAAGTTATTGATCAATCAAATACTAATTGGAGAAGACAAATTAACACAGCAAATACTGCATCAGTGAATGCAGCTAATCAAACAAATGCACAAAATCTACTAAATATTTCTAACTTTGCTATGTCATCATTATGGCAACAATGGAGAGATGAAGCATCATGGACAAATGAAGCTGCACAGAATAATCTTAATAGAGCACATAATATGGCAGTAGCTGCACTAGAAAGACAAACAGCTTTTGATTTACAAGATCAAGAATCTAGAGATGCATTATTTGGTATGTTAGGTAGATTTGCTGCAGGAATATTTTCATCATAAGGAGGAATAATGGTAGATTTAATAGGTAATATAATTGGTAAAAAAATATTAGGAAATGTTTTTGGGTCGATATTTGGAGAAAGTTCACAACAGCCTAAAAGTTCTGTAACACCTCCAAGTTTCAGTAGTGCATACGTTACTACTAGTGATTATGAGTCTGAGGCAGGAACAGCTGAAAATATAGATACTTCTGATCCAAATGTTTTATTACAAATATGGCAAAAAAGATTATTTAGTGGTGACAACTCTTACACTAAAATAACACTACCAGATGTGAGGGGGTAATATGATAGAAAATATATTTGACGCACCTATTCCGGGACAATCTTTAACTAATACTCCAGGTAATTACCCTTGGGAGCATCCCCCACAATACACAAATATTGAACAAGCATCAGAATATGTTTGGGATATTTTACATAGAGAAGAAAGTCTTGATCAGATATTGACATTTTTAAGAAATGGTATTCCTGTTGAGGCAGTAGCTAGAATAGTTTTATTTGGTGGTTTTATGGAAGGCAAATGGAGTGTAGATGTAGCACTACTAATAGCAGAAGTAGTATTTAAACAAATTATGGCTATAGGTATAAAAGCAAATATACAAAATATAAATTTGTTTATTAAAGATCAAAGCACAAGCAAGTTCCATAAACAATTTGCAGAGTTTAAGAATATGAGAAAAACAAGACAAACTATAAAGGCTCCTGAAGATAAACTGAAAAGTTTTGTAAAAGATATAAAAGAAGAATTAAAAGAAAAAGAAGCAGGGTTAATGGCAAAGGAGGATAAGTAATGTCACTAGGAAGAGGTTTAATGAGTTTTGGTACAGGATTCTTAGGGGGTCTTTCAGATATAGCTGCAGATAAAAAAGCAAAGGATGATGAGTATCAAAGTCTAGTCACTGCATTAGAATTTCGTGGTAAAGAAAAAGAACAAGATTTTGAATATGATCAAAAAAAACTTACACTAGCAAGAGAGAAAAGAAAAGACGCATTACTAGGACTAGGATTTACAGAAGATTATTTAGATGCCTTTGGTCAATTTGCATTAGAAAGTGACGCAAATACTGCAACTTGGCTACAGATGAATCAAGATCGTTATGGTACTCCTTTTTGGATGAGCACGCCTATAAAATATCACCATGACTCAAGCTATATTGGTAAAACAGTTCAAGAACTTCAGTTAGATTCTTTTAGTAAAAATCAAACTTTTGATAATAAAAAAGTAGTTAATAATGTTAAGAATGAAAACAATTTAACTGATAATATAGCTGATAGTCAATTTAGCGATACCCCTACAAGTGGTAATAGCGTATCTAGCACAGCAGGAGGATACGGATCTCCAATATTTGCAGATTCAGAGTTTTTCTTTGGTAAAAAACAATTTAGAACAGGAGAACCTAAAACATTTATAGGAGATAATGGCGTTATGGTAACTGCGTTTCAAGTGGAGCAAACCCCAGGAGAAGGGGACTATGGTGCTACTTATTATGTTAATACTCCAAAAGGGCATGAGACTTTGCCTAATTTTTATGGTAATAACAATTACTTTGATATTGATTCGGAGCCAGGCAAAAGATTTGCTAATGAATACTTCCCAACTATGAAAGATCAGACACCTATGTCATACCATATGTCAATAGGAGGTAATCAATATATATTACATGGGTATCAGCAAACAACTACTGATAACAAAACAAAACAAGTGATAAATCATATGCCTTATGGTTTGACTTCACAATATCCTAGTCTTTTTACTTCACAGTATACCCCATCTGTTCCGGGAGTTGAGGGTGCACCTGATGTACCAGGAGCAGGATTTATGACACAAGATGATATGCAGTACTATGAGTATGATGTAGCGGAATTGCGTAATAATCTTACAGCACAAAACTTCAACTTTAATCTTAATCCCTTTAAGCAAGGCCAGGCAGATGAATTTGCATTAGCAAAAGAACTAGCAGGAATACAAGAACCTAGAACATTAAGCTTAGTAGATAGAAATAAGATAAAAGCATTAAATCTAGCACCGTCTTCAGGTTTTGATTTTAATCCTAACCAATTAAATTATAACCAATTTGACAATAGCTATTTCATAACTGTGTTTGGTAATACATCTACTGATAAAATAAAAAGGAATCTACTTACAAATATATCTGATCCTATATTTGATGCTTGGCAGAATAGAAATATTGATCAAGATACTATTAATGCCTTAGGTATAGACGCTAATTCTGATGACGTAACTGCAGCTACATTGGCATCTAGAATAGGATTAGTTACAGACCAAATAGCCTCTAATGTTAGATCTTACTACACAGACTTAGCTAAAGTATTGACTGATGAGCAGTTTGCTACATTTGTATCTGAGGCACCTAATCCTACAGTTCAAGGGCAACCTTTAACAAAAGAAAATATTGACCAGTGGGCACTAGAATCATTGTCTGAAGTAACAAACTTTAAAGATTTAGTAGCCCTTAACGATCAAATAAATAGCACTAGACAAGCAGACTTTGATACTAATCTTTCTAATACTATAGGTAGTATAGAAGGTGCTAATGGAGATGTGACTACAGGTATGGATATAATAGATGGTATTATTTTAAATTCTATGGCTAAAGATGGAGATACTGATTTGTTAGCTGATGAACTATTGAACGCATTTGGAGGAAATCAACCTGCTGCTGATCTAGTAACTCAAAATTATGTTGCAGGAAAATTAGCACAAATAGATGCTGATACTCTACCTGAAAGAGCAATAGGAGAAATAGAAAAAGAAGAGGAAGCAAGAACTGAGCAGGTAGAAGATATAGATGTAGAGCAATGGTTAAGAGAAGGCTCTGTAGGCCCTATACCTAAAATACCTTCAGAAGCTGCAGAGTGGAAACGAGAGAATAGGTCTGATCCAAATGTTAAAACTGCTGGAGGAGGTCAAGGATCTCTATACGAAAAAGATACAGGTTTCTTAATATTTAAGAGTCCTGACTTACCACCAAATCATGTAGAGCCTAGACCTGGAGGAGACAATCCAAATGCAAATGCAGGGTTTGGCAGTAAAACAACACAGAACTGGGATTTATTATACAGTAAAACACATAACGCAGACGGAACACCAAAAACAGAGGAGTAAATATGACAGAAGAGGAATATAAAAAGTCTCTTTCTAATTCTTTACAAAAAGCTGCGAATAAAAATGAGCAAGAGAGAGATAAAGATGATCAGCCATTTTTATCTAGTGTAGCAAAAACATTAGAAGATATTGCAGTTCAAACTGCTGGTGGTATTGTTGATGCGAGTGAATCTGCATATAACTTTGTAGTGCCTAAAAGCATGGAAGTAGAATACAGTGATATAGTTCCTGAAGCAGAAACTAAAGTAGGTGCATTTATAAGACCTGCTGCTCAATTTTTTATACCTTATACAGGAGCATTTAAAATAGCCAAAGGTGGTTATATGTATGTTAAAAATGCTAAACAGCTAAACTCAACTGTAAAAGACTTAGTTGCAAAAGGTATTAAAAAAGAAAATATAGTTACTAAAAAAAGTAAAGACGGTCAGAAGTTTGTATTTTTAGAAAAAGGAAAAGTAAAAGAAAAAGTATATAAGCCTGTTACTAGAACTATAAAAACTAAAACAGTTAAAGAAATAGAACCTAAAACATCTAATGATGTGCTTATGCTACAGCTTGGGGGAAGTCCAAAAACAATAAGTATTCCCGGTAGAAAGAAAGTAACTTTTGATAAACAGGTTGATAGAATCAGAACAGTAACAAAAAAAGTAGATGAAAAGCCTATTAAAACGTCTTTAACAAAAGGTGAAACTGCAGGCATCGCAATAGGTGCAGGTGCTGCATCTGACGCAATAGCTTTTGCACCTTATGATCCTAATCTTGCAGATTTTTTAGTAAGGTTTCCTGCTACAAAAAATGCTGTAACTCAATGGTTACAAACAGATCCTAATGGAGATCCTGGAATGGAGCGTTTAAAAAATGCTATATCAGGAGGTATACCTTCTGTATTTATACCTGCGTTTTTAGCAGGAGTATCTAAAGGTTTTGTTTGGAGTAAAAACAAAATAGGCAAGGCAGGTGCAGATTTTTTATTAAAAGATACAGAACCTAAAGCAGGGCAAATATATATTGATAAAAGTGGAGATAGAATTCAAGTCTTAGATATATTAGAGCCTAATAAAAAATTAGGAATAACCACTAGGACAGTAAGGACTAAAAATTTAGACAAAACCTCTAGAGAAGTTTCGACAGATTCTTATGATAATTTTTTAAACAATGTACGAGCAGGTGATATCAAATTACAAAATGTAGGTACAACAACTAGCAAGGTAATAGGTGCAGAAAAAACAGTTACTAAAGGAGGCACACCTAAGAAATATAAAAGTAAATCAGAAGAAAAAGCTGATGAGACTGCAGGTGGAGAGCAAAAAGTTGATGTAGATGAGCAAACGAAAAGGATACTAACGCCACAAGATAGCGAATATGCTGTAGGTCGTCAAATAGCTGAAAAAATACCTGCAATACAAAAATTAAAATTAAACTTCTTTAATAGTAGCGTTGCAAAAAAGTTTGTAATAGATTTTTTAGATAGTAATAGAGGATTAAAATATTTAGAAGATGCGGCTAGTAAAAAAGGAGTAAGTCTATCAAGACTTAAAAACCTATATAGCGAAGGACTAGGCGTATATCAAGAAGCTAGATTTTTAAATGCTATGGGTGGTATGGTAGAGCACTTTTTATTTAAAGGTACTTTTAAATACAACAATGCAGGGCAAATGGTTGGCACAACTAATGATGGATTACAGGCTATCTTAGAAAAAAGTTTAGGTAAAAAACATAATGCAGATGAGTTCTTTAATTATTTAGGAACTAAAAGTATTTTATCTATGGATAAATCAAAATTTGAAAGCTTATTTCCTGATGCAAAATTGAGAAATCAAATAAAAAAAGATGCTAAAAAAGGAGATGCCATACCTGAATATCAGGCAGCTTTAAGAGGATTAGATACATTTAATAGAGAACTAATAGATCTAGCAGTAGATGCACAGTTAATATCAAGAGAAACTGCAGATAAGCTGTTAGCTGCAAGAAAACATTATGTACCTTTATATAGAGATATGTCTGCAGATGATAGCTTTCTTTCTAGAGCACGAGGTGGTGGGGTTGCAGTAAAAAGAAAACTAGAAGCTAAAGTCCCCATAGGTTTTGGTAAAGATCAACTACCTTTAAAAAATTTATTTGATAACTATGTAGAGAATATAAATAGTATTATCACAGCCTCTTACAAAAATAAAGTATTAAGAAATACATTTGACCTTATAGATGAAGGTAAACTAGATGATTGGGCTGAGTTAGCAGAAGGTCAAGGCAAAAAGAAAACTGTAGTCACTTTAAAAGCAGAAGAGTTAAAAACACAAGTATTTAAACAAAAAGGAACTGAATTAGATATCAATGATTTAGAAGATTTAGACAATTTAAATTTGTTTAGATCTGAAAGAATGCAATTAAAAGAAAATGAATTTGTTGTATTTAGAAAAAATAAACAAGGAAAAATAGAAAAAAGTATTTATGAAGTTAAAAATCCTCTTTTATTTGCAACATTAAATGCAATTAGTCCTAAACAATTTGCTACAGCAAATGCTTTTGTAAGAATAGCTAGAAGTTTTAAAAACTTATTAACAAAAGGCGTTACTATGGACCCTGGATTCTTTGCAGGTGCAAACGCATTAAGAGATACGTTCTCTGCAGCTATATTGTCTAGAAATAGATTTTATATACCTATACTTAGCACGGCTGTAAAAACATCCCAAAGGTTTCAAAGTAATGCTAAAGTGACTTTGGCAGATGGTACCGTCACAACATATAAAAAATTATATGAAGAGTTTCTTTTAAATGGTGGATCTTTTGGATCTACATTGTGGCGAGGAGAAGTGTCTGAGGGATTTCTAAAAGAGTTTCATAGAAAATTAGGATCTAATTATAAAGATGTATTAGATAGACCTAAAAAAGTTATAGATAGGTACGGAGATGTAGTCACAGGTTTTGAAAACGCATCTAGATTCACAGAGTTTGCCATGTTAAGAGCAAGAGGCATATCGGCAAGAGAAGCTGCATTTGCAGCTAGAGAAGTAGCTGTAGACTTTGGTATGCATGGTGCTAATCAATTCTTTAGAAATTATACATCTATGGTTCCATTCTTGAATGCAGGTATACAAGGTATTTATAGAACTGTAAGAGCAATAAAAAGCCCTGCAGAAAGAGCAGCAGTAGGTGCAAAGATAGCAGCTTTTGTAGGTACTCCTACTTTGTTATTGTATATACTAAATAGAGATGATCCAAATTATAATAATACTGCACAGCAAATAAGAGATTTAAATTATATGATACCTATTGGTGATGGTAATTTTATAAAGATACCTAAACCTTTTGAATTTGGTGCAATAGGAACAATACTCACAAGTATGTTTGAAACTTTTGATGGGACAAAAGAAGCTGACGATTTCTTTTTAACAGCTTGGACTGTGTTAAAAAATCAAGCACGATTATCTGTAGTACCCCAGGTCGTATCACCTTTAGTAAATACTGCATTTAATAAAACATTCTTTGGATCTCCTGTTATACCTGAAAATATGAGACATAGTTTACCTGACTATGGTCAGTCTTACCCTTGGAGTAGTAACGTAATTACATCAGCTATAGAAAATGCACCACCCAATATTAGAAAATATTTAATGTCACCTATTAAATTTGAAAACTATTATAGGGCATATACAGGTGCTGTTGGTGGATATATACTAGACTTAATAGATTCTACGTTAGATATATTTAATGATAACAAAATGCCAAGTAAAAGGTTGGATGAGTTAATATTTGTTAAAAGGTTTTTACAATTAGATCCTATAAAATTTACGCAAGCAGAAGCTGAGTTCTACAGACTTAGAAAAGAAGCTGATAAAGCAGTTAATATAGCTAAAAAATTTAAAGATGAAAATAAAGTAGAATTATTACAAGAGTTATATAAAGACGAAGAGTTTACAAATCTATTAGCACTAAGTCCTACACTTGAAAGAATTGCAAGAGTGGTATCGAATGTTAATCAACAAAGAAATGCTATTATAGAAAATAAAAGTTTTAGTAAAGAGCAAAAAAGATTTAAAATAGATTTACTAGAAAGTCAATTAGCGGATTTGTTTAAACAGCTTATGGATGAAATAGACGCAAATGATTTAGGTTTATAAGGAGGAATAATGTTTAATATGTTAATAGGTCCCATCGCAAATATGGTGGGCGATACAGTCAAAGGTTTCGTGGAGACTAAAAAAGCAAAAGCAGATTTAGCACTTACGGAAATAAAAGCACAGAAGAGTTTGAAAGAGCAACAAATAGCAGGCAAAGTTAAGTGGGAGGCTAGTGCAGTCGATCAAATGAAAGGGTCCTGGAAAGACGAGTTTGTTTTATTAGCCCTGATGGTTCCAGCAATTTGCAGCTTCTTGCCTTTCATGCAACCTCACATAGAGCGTGGGTTTCAGATTTTGGAAACTTTACCTGAATATTATACCCATCTCTTATATTTGGCTTGCAGTGTCAGTCTAGGTGTTAGGGCAGCACCCGGTATCAAAGGCATGATTAGTAAAAATAAATAGGAGAAAATATGGTAGATGTAATGAAAGCTGAACTGATGCAACGGATTAAGGAGCATGAAGGCTATAGGCTAGATCCATACCACTGTACAGAAGGATTTTTAACAGGTGGCTATGGTCATAAAATATTACAAGGAGAAGAGGTTCCTACAACTAAAGAAGGTTGGGATAATTTATTTGAGAAAGACTTTAATAAAGCATGGGATAGTATGGAAAGATTATGTGCAGAGCATAGTCTTGATATACCTAATAAAGCAAAAGGTATTCTGTGTGAAATGATTTTTCAAATGGGTTTTGCAGGTGTCAGTAAATTTAAAATGATGATTGCTGCTCTACAACAGAATAATTTTGTAGAGGCAGGCCGTCAGATGCTCGATTCGAGATGGGCAAAGCAAACCCCCAATCGTGCACAAGCACTAAGTAAACAAATGGAGGAAGTATGATAACAGAATATATATCAAAAGCTACAAGTAAATGGAACGGTCTTAACAAGAAAGGCAAAACCATTGTAGTTGCTGTAGCTGTAATTATAGTAGTCGCTTTAGTACAAGCAGTTTAATGAAAAAGAAGTCTAAGAAGCCTAAACCTGCATCTTCTAAACAAGATAGGGAAGGGCTTCTTAGAATGCTAGGAGTAAAATATGGCAACACAACCAATAGAAAATCTAAAACAACCTTTGATGTCTCAGATAGTAAGAGAGCAACCTGAAACTAATATGCAAGGTAATGTTACAAATACTTCCATTGTAAAAAATTTATTAGATGCTATGAGAGATATTAATTTTAATGATTTAGTAAATACATTTGCTGATATGTCAGCAGTTCAAAGTCCTGTAAAAACAGATACAGAAGCTACAAAAGGATTAATGGCAGAAGTTAAAACACCACCTACGCCAAAAGAAGTGCAAGACTCTCAGCCACAAGAACAACAAGAGTTCATTGCACCTGAAGCACCGACACCCACTTCAGATGCTATGAAAATGAATCAAGTGTATAGACAGCCTGCAGCTGTAGAAGAAAATACAGATACAGGATTGATGACTGCGGTCTAAAGATTATTAACTAAAGAAGAAAGATCCTCATCAAAAGAATGTGACCTGGATTTACAGTGACTCACTATAGCATTTATCAAGCTAGGATAATACCCTTTTCCTAATCTTTTAGTAACTTCATTGCTAGGTAATGATTCATGATCAACTACCACAGCCCCCTTATCAGTTATTAGGACTGTGGTTTTAAATAACACGGCAGTGTCTTTCATTATTTACTTTTAGATTCTTGCTTAACAAAGTCTGGTTTTATCTTAGGATCTAACTTTGGTAACTTTGTTAATAGACTTATGTGTTGGACGACCTCTGCATAAGGTCGTGCAAACAAATATTTTAATACAGAATTAATCTGTTCTTGTGTTATAAGATAATTATTATCCATGTTTCCCCCTATTATTCACTAACATGATATACAATATACTTCTTGTACGAAAATCCCTGAAGCTGATCTGCTTCATTCTTAATATCAACTAATCTTTTTGCTGTCTCTAGATCATCTAGACACGCAATCACATCATGGTCAACCTTGTCCAAGGTTCTATACTCAGTCGCCTCTACAACTATGTACTTAGGTCTAATTACATATTCAGCCATTATTCTTTTAACTCCCCCGCTATAGCACTATAAGCTGCCATATCTATATATGTATCATCTGAAGTTTTACCAGCTTTTGTCCTGGCAAGTTTCAGTAATGTCATCATTAAAGCCACATCATGTGCTGTAATTTTAGTTTCTAGATATGCAGACCAAAGACTTGCAATATTATTATGCATAACCTTTTTATCACCATACTCTTGTGCTCTATCCCCGGCAACTAAATTATCAGCTACACTTAGTAACTCATTTGCGTTTTTCATATCTCTTTTTTAACTCCTTAATATTTATTGTTTCTAAGTCATACTCACCTTTATCTACATTTCTTTTTACTATTAATCCACTCCACCATAATCTTTGCGTACCTTTAGCAAAGTTTTCTTTATGATGCAGATAACATCCTGCATTCAATCCCATAATTTTTCTACCATTATGCATAGATCTAATAGCATAATCAAACAAATGAGAATGTCCTACAGTTGCAGATTGAAAGTTCTTCTTTAATAAATTAGAAGCTACATAATCTCCACTGATAGGTTTTCCCATCACACCACTTGCTATATTATGACAATATAGTATTCCATCTACTTCTATTATCTTTTCATATTCATGGACCTCCCATCCATATTCTTCAAAAGGTATATCACTAACACTTACTTTACCATCTAACTCAGGATTATCTTCTACAAATTTAGTTATTCTGTATTCATGATTACCTTCTAACATTATCTTCTTACACTTCTTAACTTTTAAATGTTTATTAAAAAGATGCAATGCTTCTTCAGCATGTTCTATTTCTCTATTGTATCTTCTCCCCTCAAAAGCTTTTTTACCTCTATCAAAATGAGATAGAGAATCCATATTCACCCAATCGCCCAGGCATATAATTACACTTGGATTTACTTCATTAGCAAACTTAGCTGCCCAAATAAATCTGTCATTGCTGACTCCCATTTTTACATGAGGATCTGGTATTACTAAATGTGTATTCATTAATTTAGTCTCTCCCTTCTACGCTTTAATATCTCTTCAAAAGAAATACTGAGTTTATCTTTTTGTTCATGCATAGCATCTATACCATAGTCAAAAACCCAACTAGGATCTTCTATTGCAGCTTTTACCATTCCATAAGCCATTGTTAATGCTACTGCATAGCTTTCTACTTTTGGCATATCAATAGGTGGTAAAACATTACACTCATATCCTGTATCTGTAGGATCTATTGATATAAAAATAGGTTTCTTTTTTTGATCAGGCATCTTGTTCCTCCTCTAATCTAGGATTATCTAATTTAGTATACCAAACCCATTTTGGATTTAATGCCTTTGATTGTTGCTGTGGTAAGTATTGTAATTCTTTACCCCAACATGGTTTTTTATAAGCACAAAATCTACACTCTAGTCCTAGCACTCTGTTGCCTGTAGGTTTTTTATTGAATGTTTCTTCTTCATCCTCAAACATTCTTTTAAATGGTGCGTTAGATTCTAACGCTTCTATATTCTTTTGTGCTAGTTCAATAGCATCTTTAGAATATTTTTCATCGGACAAAGGTGTTTCTGTTATTGCCCATTCTCCTGTAGATTTGTTGATAGCTATCCAACCACCAAAATCTGTGTCTTCTGCATTGGCATATAAATATCCCTGGGATACATAACCAAATGTATCTTGTTTTAATATAGCGTCAAAGCCTCCTTCATCTCCAAACTTATGATCAAATGCAAAAGGTGATGCACTTTTTATATCCCAAATTTTATTCTGTATCTTTACGTCATAAGTGCCTTTGATATTATTTTTACCTAGCTTTAGCTTAACTTCTTTTTGTAAATCTTCTATTCTAATACCTGCAGCTTTTAAGATAGCGACAGCAGATGCTTCAATTAAATCACCAAATAGGTTTCTCATCTTAGCATTGTAAGGCATAGGCTCAGGCTCGGCACCTGATTTTTCCATTTGTAATTGGCATAAAGGTTTGCCAATACTAGACATTCTTATTCTGAATTTTTTATCTTTAGGATCTGTAAATTGTCTTCTGAAAGCAGCTTTACATGCTTCCCCAAACTCATTTACAATTGTGCTAGAAATATCTACAGAGGCTTTATTAGCCTCTGTAAGAAGTAATTGTACTCTATTTAATATGGTACTTGACATTATGCTGATAAGAACTCTTCTGGTGACTCCTCGGTTACAGCTTCTACAACTTTAGCACTCTCCGCATCTTTAGTATTAGATGAATTAGCTTGCTTCCATTGTTCACTCACTTTAGCATTTTCTTCATTAATTAGATCGTTAAACATATCCATATATTCTAGATCCTTTTTGCCAAACTCTACCTGTTTATCATCAACACCGATAGAAGCTATGTAGAATATATTATCACCACTTTTTTTTCTTTTAGTGGATAAGTTAAGAACATGATTAAACATCAAGCTATTTCTGCCTTTCAAACCTTTTAATGTTTCCCCAATAGGTTTGAAGTTCATACCTGTTACCCTCCAAAGAACAGGCATATCTTTAACAGAAGTAGGCTCACCATTTGCTTTTGTACAGTCCATACTTAATAAACCATATACAAGTCTATAGCATTTAATGCTTTTCTGTGCAGCTATTTCTGCATCAGTTAATTGATCTTTATCTTTACCGATTACTTTACCACATCTGACTCCTCCTTTTGTGTCAATAGGTTCATCCTTCCATGATTTAAATATCACAGATGTTGATGCATATTTATTATCAGTAGAGTCATACTCCATGTATTGATATGCATTTATGAACGGTCTAAATTGTGCAGGTTTATCTTTTAAACCATACACTCTATCTTCTGATTCAGGATCAAAGATAGTATAGACACCTGCTCTCAGAGCATTGCCATCATCATCTTCTGCAGCTCTGTTAATTGTTAGTCTAGGCAGAGTTCCAGATCCCATCTGAGATCCATCATCTTGCCCTGTCATTTTCATAATCTCTTCTGTACTTAGATTATGAAATGCTTGTACTTCGTTACTCATATTCGCACCTCCTGTGCTAATTTATAATATTATATTACCATATATAATAATTTTGTCAAACAAAAACAGAGGTATCTAACCAATTAGATCCTGCCTTTATTTCTACATCTAGTGGAACATCGAAATCAACACCATACATTTCTCTCATTTTATCAACAACACCAAGACAACCATTTTTTAGACAATCAGCTACGATCTTTTCCTCACCAGGAAAAACATCAGCTACAATAGAGTCGTGTACAGTATTGATTAAGATGCTCTTTGTGCCACTGTCCTCTAGCAATTTTTGAGAAAGGATACACGCTAGAGGAACAATGTCAGCAGTGGCTAGACCCTGCACAGGATAATTTTTTATCTGTGTTGAAAAGCTTGAGCCACCCCATGGCATACGTTCTGCAGATGGAAAAGCATATTGTCTACCTGTAGGTAGCGTCACGACTTTGTGTCGTATGGCTTCATCTTGCAATTTGTCATGCCAAACTTTTATATCAGGATATTTTTGTAAGAATGCTGTGTAATATCTTTTCTCATCATCAGTGCCAGACATACCACCATACAAAGGTTTGAAGGTATGTGCTTTGGCGTTCTGTCTATCACATCCGATAGTATCAGCAGTAAATTGATGCACATCTACACCATTCTTTATATCCTTTAGTCCCTGTCTATCTTTTGCCAAGAAGACAGCGACTCTAAATTCTAATTGTGCAAAATCAATCTCCATGATTTTACCATTATCAAATCTTGATCTTATAACTTTTCTAATAGGAAACGTACCACCTCTAGGTTGATTTTGGAAGTTAGGATCACGACTAGATAATCTACCTGTAGTGGTAATGCATTGCATAAAGTTAGGGTATAAATAATTACTTTGTGTTTTATGTTTCTTTATACCTTCAACAAAAGTTTTTAAGTATGTATCAAGAGCATTGTACCTGGATATCTTTTCTACAAAGTTTCTTAATTCATTATTAGCTTTTGCACCAATCTTTAACAATGTACCTTTATCAGTTTTAAATCCACCTTCTGCCGCATCCATGTATGAGTCTGCAATAACACCAAACCCTGCTCTTTCTTTTGTATCTTTATATACAAAACCTTTTGCAGAACAATCCGGGCACTTACTTAAATTTTTAAAAGGTTCTCCATTTACTTTCATTTTCTGTATAAACCCTTTACCATTACAAGAGCTGCACTGCTCTGCCTTTGTTTTGTAGATAGGATTTAAATACATTTGACAAATCTTTTTTAGTTCTAATTTAGAATATGAAAATCTTTTCTTTGGTTTCTTTGTAAGTTTATCTATACCTAAATTAAATTGTAGTGCCCACTTCTTTTTATCAGTGACTCTTGCACCATAGATTAACCAAGATAATTGTTCTGGACTTGATGGATTGATACTAGTGTCTCCCATTTTCTCATAAATAATCTCATCTAACTCTACACGCAACTGATCATGCTCTTCTTGAAAGTCTTTTTCAACCTGTAAAAGTGCTTGATTATCAATGAAAATACCATTGTTTTCCATCTTTGCTAGCACAACCAGGAACTCGCACATCATCTTTGTAGTCTTGATAAGTTTTTTATTTTTTTCTATCTTGAATTGTTTTATCTGAGAATCAAACAAGGCTCTTGTAGATTTAATATCAAACCTGCCATACTCTTCTAACATCTTGATAGGTACATTTTCAAATGAAGTTTTGTTTTTAATAAACCCCTCCATTAGATCTGACTTTTGTGTTACCCCTCTTCTGATACAACAGTCTTTTAGTTTTAAACTTTTCTTCATACCTCTGTTTAAAACATACTCACCTACCATTGTATCGTAGACTCTACCTTCATAAGTAAACCCGGAATCCCATAACCAAATCAAATCAAACTTTATATTGTGTCCAACTAAAAGTGTGGTGCTATCTAGCATTTGTTGTACAGTTTTTCTATCAGGAGTATCTTTGTATTCTCTATGTTTAAAAAATATATACTCATCATTTAATCCCATAGATATTAAAAAGTTATCAGGATTTTTAGATGAAGGATCTAGTTTACCTTCTTCTGTAACTTGAAAGCTAGTCTCTACATCAAATACAGTTATCATATGCTATATTCCCATCTTACTTTTGGTGCCGTAGACTGTAATGCATTTCTTTTTCTTTTAGAGTGATTCCAATCTAGTAGTTTTACATCAGATGCAGCAGTCCAATTACTAGCTTTATAAATAGTTCCTAGATGAACTTCTTTATCTTGATATGATATTAGCTTTATCAAATCAGGGAACTTTACTTTTATATTTTTTACCATCTGCGATATAACATAAGTGGCTGTATTTTTAGGACATACATCTGATAGTGCTAGTCTTCTTAACTCTAACATATCAAAACCATTTTTTAATCTGTTGGCAGCTACAGGAGAAGACCAAATAGCTGCACCAATAACTGCTTGTTTGTATTTTATGGCATAGCAAACATACTTCTTACTTCTAACAACATTAGACCAATGAAGTTTAGGCAATCTGCTGTGCCACAATTCATTTAACATACAGGCAATCTGTGCCCTGGTTTCTTCTATAATTATATCTTTTACTTTATCAATCATTCCTCATACCTCGACAATTCTGGTACAATCATACAAGGTATCATGCCATGCCAACCTGTGATTTTATTCTTAGTTATATTTAATCCTCTCAAGTTTTTATCCATGTCTACCTTATCTCTGTACCCAACACCAATAATAATATCTGCTTCTGCAGCTTTACCTGTTCTACTATTCTCCATCATATCAAAGGTTATGTCAAGTTTGCCTTGTGCATCAGCAGATGCTTGAGAGATCGCTATAACACAACAACTATTCCTTTTTGCAATCTCTCTCGCACCTGTATAGATAGCCCTAAGTTTTTCATCAGTACGAGCGAAGTTTCCTGCTACACCAACCTTATCTAGTTGGTCAACTACTATTATATCAGGCTTTTCTTTCGCTACTAATTCATCAACTTTAGCTAAATCCCAATCCACAGTATCAAGGATACTGACATTTTTTTTGATCTCTGCCCATTTTTTATTTGCCAGGGAGATATCTTGTTTGATTTCATCAAATGTCATACCTGTATGTGCATTGATTAGTCTCATCTGTGTTCTAATAGCAGGCTCCTCATTTATCAGAGCACAGACTTTTGCACCTTGCGATGCAAAACCTTGCGGGCCTGCGATCAGGTTTACCCAGAACGCAGTCTTCCCGCTTTCGGGGCGAGCAAAAATAATCACAAGATTACCGTCACCTACGCCATGCACCCGTTCTTGCAAAGGTTTCAGGTTGAATTTAAATCTTGTGTTGTCCTTCAATTGTTCAACTAACTCGCCCACATCAGAGGTAATATATTCATAGTCATCTCCTATATCATCTATAGAAGTTTCTAAACATTTTTTTATTTCTGAGAAGTCTGCATCTTTACCATTGTAGATTTCAGTAGCTAACACTGCAATTCTATTTGCTTGTCTTCGCTTATGTAGCGACTCTAATATATTGTTAGCTATCTTTTCATTCGGTAAAGATGCATTTTGGATATCTTCAATCAGAGATTGAAAATTTTGTTTTGCCACTCTCGTAAGAGCTGGATTATCTACATCTGTATATAGCGTAGATACTTCATTTAAAGTTAAGTCATTTTCAGAATCTTGATGTGCTCTTGCAATCGTATTGTACAAATCGCCTGTGCCATTCGTAAATAATTCTTTTGATAACTTTGCTTTGTTTTTTGTATAAAAATCTTTTTTAAGCAGCAATTTTATTAGTTCTTTTTCTATCATTATACAATTATCCTATAGTCATTTCCTGTACCCCAGTATTCAGTTCTTTTGCAATCATTGCAAATTCTATTGAACTTTCCTTTGCTTTCGAAAGGACTGTTACAAGTGAGGCACTTTTTCTTTTGTTTGTTTGTCTTGTCTTTGCTTTCGGTTTTTTGTTTCATTAACTCTTCCTCCCTTAGTTGATGTTCCATCACCCATGACTTAAACGCCATGTTCATATAGTCATGCCTTTGAATATATGTGAAATAACATCTACTGTCCAACCGTTTCCTAACATCTTATATCTTTGCGTATTTGATACCCCCTCTGTATATCCAACAGGTACAGTCTGTAATCTTTCACACTCTGTCACTGTTAGCTTTCTCCATCTATCTTTAGTTATATCATGTTCTGTACTTATGTCAACTTTTGGTTCACGATTACCTCCACCCATGCTATTTAATGTAGGTGCCTTACCATCAGGGCTGTATATTCTTTTTAGAATATCATGTCCATTTATATCTGATGCCATACCCACCAGGGTACATCCATTATTACCTGCACCTTTGTACATTGTAGCTGTCATACATAAACCTTTTTGGTCTGTTCTTCTGAAGTGCCTAGCATTTCTTTCGTTGATAGGAACTGCAGCTTCATCTGTTTCTTCATCTAAAATATCCCTAAGTAGTATTCCTTTGTCTTCGATATCTTTATCAAAAGGTATATTAGTCCAATATAATCTTTTTCTACTTTGTGCAGATAATAAACTTGAATTTATCTCTATGGGTTTTACTCCCATGTATTTTGTAATTATGTCTTGAGCATCTTGTTTCATCTTTACATTTTCTAACAAGAACCATCTTGGCTTTGTCTCTTCTTTTATTCTGACAAACTCAAAAAATAATTTACTTCTTGGATCATCAAACTTTAATTGTTTGCCTGCAAAAGAAAATCCTTGACAAGGAGATCCTCCTATCAATAGATCTATATCCAGGTTTGTTGCATCTAATTTAGTGACATCACCTACATGAACTATATCAGGAAAGTTTTTCTTTGCTATCTGCATAGCATATTTATCTATCTCAGATGCGTAATACTTTCCTACTTCGATGCCTAAATTTTTTAAGGCTATCTGACCACAAGACATTCCATCAAACAATGATAGAACATTAACTTTACTTTTTATCAATTTGACCCTTTCTTACATGATTAACTATTGAAGTCTGTGCTAACAATAATGCATCACGAATGTTTTTCTTTGTTTTCGGTTTAGCTTTTAAATATGCATAAACATAATTAGTCATAACATCTGTGGTCTCGTCTGTCAAGAAAGGCCTAAGCATTTTTCAACCAATCGTGTTTCCACCAATAAGGTGAGCCTGTGCCTTTAGACCATTTAGCAAAGTAAGATTTATCTCCCATATAGTATTTTCTATATGCAACAACATAATCATTTGCTTTGTATTCGTCAGGCATACATTGAGGTGGTGCTTTCATTGAACCTCCGGGTATATCATAATGAAATGCCCAATACATAATATAATTAATTACACGCATTGATTTATGTTTTTTGTGAAATCTTTTTTCGTATTCTTCGTTGATAAATAAGGCATTTCTCAATGCCCAATTGAAGTTTCCTTGACTTTCGCCAACCCAAATAGTCATAGGATGTTTAGGATAGGCAGGTTTGTATAGATCTTCGATAATACCTAAGTGTCTTTGGACTGCAGTAGATAGCATTTGTGAAGACTCTAATAACATTTTTGGTACATGTTTATCGCATAAATACTCTGCAGCTTTTTGTGGATCTTTATCTAGAAAAAATATATTCATATTACACCCCACACATTCCGTCACACTCATCTAGTAAAGACAACTGTTTAGAAGAGTCGCCATCACTCAAGTCTGCATCTTTAATAGGCACACAGCTTCTATGTAGAAAAACTTCATCAAATTCATTTAGTTTTTTAGAACTATGCCTAATTATTTCATCTATTCTAATTACTTCTGCCCATTCTTCAGCATTCTTTTTTATCTCTCTCCATTCAACATTAGAGTGGTAAGGACAAAAAGTACAAGCTGATCTAGGAGGCTTTGGATAATTGTTTTTATCCATCCATTCTAAACAATCAGATCTTCGTATCTTATTATCAACTAATGGATATTTATTTTCTATATATTTCAAAGCATTCTCTTTCATTCTTTGAAGTTCATCATAAGATATACCCATTACCATGTCAACTTGAGTACCTTTTTTAACTCGTTGTCCTTTTGAGTATCCTAGTAGTTGTCTTACTTTTTGTTGAACAGGTTTTATTTTGTAATCAAAAGTACATTGCCTACGCAGTAAACCTTTTTTACCTGTCTCCATGTTTTTAGTATACAAAGGAATAGCCATAAATTTATATTTGCCAACAGCTGCATCAAGCATATCCTCTTTAAGATCTCTCCAAGAGGTTCTATAAATAGGGAAAGAAACTTGAGTTTCTAACCAATCCAGGTGCTCGTAAACTAATTTAGGCTCTCCTTTGGTATCTGCAAAAATTGCACAATCTACTTTATCCATCTCGCCTTTTTCTATCATCAAAGCTAGTGCTGTAGACTGAACTCCTGCACCTAAAGACAAAACCTTTAGGTTCATAAGTTTATCTTCTGTCATTGTAGTACCTCCGTAATTTTTTGTTCATCAAAATATTTAAGATCATCATCTAATATTCTAACTTCTGTAGGTATATAGTACTTTAGTTTCTCGCTTATGTCAAATGACTTGGTTGTTGCGTCCCGGTCCAATGCTACGATAACTTTCTTGAACTTTTCTTTTATTATCGGTATGTAGCTTTCTGGTAAACTTGTACCCATCAATGCAACTCCTGTGTATATTCCTGATACAGCACACGCACTTGCACAATCTTCTACCAAGATTGCTGTATCACTATCACCACAAATAAAAGGATAAGTCTTTCCACCATACATATACCATTTAGGATATACTTTTGAAGTCAAGGCTCTACCGACTGCACCTAAAATCTTTTCTTTGTTTTTTATTAGAAATACAATCCTATGTTGTTTAACATCATACATGAAACTTGCCTTTGCTTTTTGTTTTGCTTTCAAACAATTATTAGTTTTTAGATAATCATAGCACTTAGGTTCAGATAAAATAG
>Ga0209645_1000489_pt1 | contig 20288 bp, 19 predicted proteins | sample ETNvirenome_6_30_FD_184070 | JGI IMG/M metagenome (GOLD analysis project Ga0209645, IMG submission 184070) | Marine viral communities from the Pacific Ocean - ETNP_6_30 (SPAdes) (version 2) | ecosystem: Environmental > Aquatic > Marine > Oceanic | place: Pacific Ocean | collected 2013-06-19
CACATGCTCAAGTTCAAGGAAGAGTGTGAGATGTACTACTGGTATGGTGCAAAAACCCACGATGCCAACGGTAAAACCACAATGCTTGATGAAAATGGTCAACCAGTTATTTCTGGTCCTGGTCTGTTCGAGCAAATCATTAACAAGGACACTTACTCAAATCTTACTCAAAAGAAGATTGAGGATACTATTGGTGACTTGTTCTATGGCATGACTGATGCTACTGACAAGCAAGTAACTCTGTTTACTGGTATTGGTGGTGCAAGAGAGTTTGATAAAGCACTTCGTTCTTACTACGCTAACGGTATTTCTGGAAGCGGTGTAGGTACTGCAACAAACTCTTACCTAAGAACTACTGAATCTAAGTTTATCACTGGATCAGGTAGAAGCTTGGGTATTACTGGCTACTTTACTTCGTACGATCACGTAGATGGTCATACAGTGAACGTAGTAAAAGTTCCTCTATTTGATCATGGTCCTGTAGCACAGGCTTCTAACAAGCACCCAGAAACTGGACTGCCACTGGAGTCTTACAGAATGACTTTCGTAGATCAATCTACCTACGACGGTCAGAACAACCTGCAGATGATCAATAAGAAAGGCCGCGAAATGCTGCGTTGGTGTGTTGCTGGTTCTGTCGTTCCTAACGGCTTTACCGCTACTGACACTCGCGCTTCAGATATCGACGGTGCTTCTGTCCACATGTTGAAAACAGCTGGTATCCTGCTCCGCAGATTCGATACCTCGCTCGATCTTCAGTGTGTAGCATCGTAATTTGTGTTTGGTTTGCTGGATGGGGAGGTGTAATGCCTCCCCACTCCACTTTACGCTAAGCACACCTTAACAGTTATTCTTTCAATCTAAAAGAACATGAGAAAAGTAATCATCAGACGCAAAGAAGTCCTGAACCATCTCCCCAAAGAGATCCGTGCAGGCGCCAAATTAACAATCGGTAGTATCTACGTAGGTAGACAACCGCTAAAAGGAGTTGAAGGAGAAGAAGCCCACAAGCTTCTCTCAGGTATTCTAGATGTGCCGCCTGGGCACCCAGATTGGCCAAGACTAGAAAAAGAGTACTGGTCCTCTATGAGAGTAAAAGTTCCATTCGAAGGAAAAGAACTAGACATTACGGTAAATGAAGACGGCACTCCAGAAAATGTAAGTGACTACTTAATTTACAAGTGGTGCATGAAACACAGACTGGTAGCAGACACTAAAGCAGAAATGGAGGCAGATGGTAAAAAGAGATTCTACATCTACGATCCACAGAAAGATTTGCTTAAGAAGAACAACGCAGTCAAGATCTCTAAGGAGGCAGACAAAGAGTTCATCAAGGCATCTGCTAATGTAGATAAGATGAAGCGTTTGCTCCGACTACTGTCAGACGGAAGTAATCCTGATAAGCTAACTGACATGGAGATTGAGAATCTTCTGTATGACGTAAAGAAAGACAACCCAGCGAAGTTCTTGAAGTACTGTACAGACAAAGATCTTGACCTACGTGCAGAGATTGCAGAAATGGTGGAGCATGGAGTAATCCGTAAGATTGGGAATCAGCACATTGATGGTGATCAAACAATCGGGGAGAACATCACAGACACCATTGTATACTTTAAGAACAAGAAGAACTCAGGCGCCGTAAACGCCATGAGAGCTAAACTGAAAGACGTCAAGTGACTATAAACGAGATGCATATAGCTGTTAACCTGGGGGTGCAAAAGATTGCATCCTTCCAGGTTGACAACTTCCTACAAGAGGAGGTTGATCACGAACTTAATATTGCGATGGATCGCTTTATCAAGCAACGTTATCATCCTCTCTCTAATAGGTTCCGTAAAGGCTTTGAGCAATCTCAAAAAAGAATTGATGATCTGCGGCACCTAGTTGTAAACGCTACATTGACTACTTTTTCTAGCGCCGGTATAGAACTAGGGGACGATGAGTTTTATTTTGCTGATAGAGCTGCTCTCCCCAATGATTACCTGTTTTTGGTGAGTGTACGTGCACAGGTTTTAGATGCATGTCAACCAACCATAGCCGGTATATTAAACACAGAATTTGCATTTCAAAGAATTGATCTGACTCCACCTGTAGCAGGGTACATACTAACCAATATCTGGATGGACCCATCAGGTGGAGGATTAGTTCAAATTGCTAGCAACGTAGATGGGTTGACAAAGGATGAGCTCCTAGACCCGCAAACCTATGTTCAAGTAAGCCCAGTCCCTGCAGTATCAGTAGAAGATATTAACGTCAGTATTGTTGAACAAACCCCTACTGCTGACGGGAACGAGCTCTTTTTAAAACTGGAGACAGATCTATACCCTAACTACAACGCATATAACACGACTCTATACTGGACTCATCCTGTAGATGGGACAGTACAGCAAGTGGTAATGGAGACTCCTCAGATAATTACCCAAAGTAGAAGAACCATTACGCCACAGACAGTCAGAGTATCATCGTGCACCTACTCTCAGCTAGATGATATCTACACGCTGCTAAACGACCCATTCAATACAACTAAAAGCACATCTCCTCTGTACACTATTGAAGAGAACTTCGTAGACGTATACTCTAACAATGAGTTTATAACCAACAGTGTGAGACTAAAATATATTCGACGCCCGCAACGAATGAGTAAATCACTCGGAGTAGGGTGCGAGTTGCCAGAACATACTCACCAAGAGATTGTGGAGATGGCAATTAAAAGCATACTTGAGGGTATACAAGACCCTAGGTATCAAACGCAATCTGCTGAAACTGCAGAGAGCGAGTAATTTTTGAATAAGAATCCCTAAAAACTAAAAAAATGGGAACTAATTTATCACAAGTATTCATTTCGAATGCTTTGACCGCACTGGACGGCTCGCAAGCACAGTTCGGTTCTTTGGCTGGCGCTGCCGCTGCTGATGACGTAGGTATTTTTACTCTAGGTCCTGGTACTGCGGAGTATAAGCAATCTGCACTGTATGCTACTACTGTGGATACCGATACTAGCAACGCAGATGATACTACAGTGGCTGCACTTACTGTTGCAAATCCACTGTGGCTATACCACAGCTTCCAAGTTGTGCAACGTGCTCTAACTGGTGATGTTTTGCAATCACCAATTATTCCAACTAGCTCAATTAGAAGAATCTCGCACTCTCCATATACAGCTTGGGCAGGGCACAAAGCTACTTGTGTTGATGCTACTTTTAACACTGCAGGAGCGCAAGACGGAGATGAGTATAACTTTAAGTTTGTAATTAGAGCAGTGCCTGTAAATCAGTCACAGTTCTATAACTCAACTAACGCGTCATTGTACAGCAATGTCTTCCCATTGGGAGCATTCAACACTACTAATCACAAAGTGATTAATATGTCAGTTACTATTGCAGACGTATCTGACGCTGACGCTGCCACTAACTTGACTAATGTGCAAAACGCAATTGCGGATCATGCATTGCTTAAGGATCTAGTCTCTGCTGCAGATGTGGGTGCTAATATTGAAATTACCTCTCTACACCCAGGATTGATCTTTGATCTTCTTGTTGAGAATATTACTCAAGCTACTGACCCTGTTGTAGCTGCTGCTACTGGTCAAGTACTTGGAGTGGGTAATGATTGGCAAGTCGCTGATGATGAGATCCGTTGTAGAGGTCGTTACGGAGATTTCAACCGTATGTACCTACCACAGACTCAGGATACTTATGTAACTGCAGACTCTCAGTATGATAGAATTACTATTGAATACGCAACTCCTAACTGGCCTAACGGTGCAGGTATTCTACCAGCAGGTGGCGTAAATCAAGCCATTATCTACTACTCTAATGAAGGCAGCGCACCAGCTGCAAGTGCAAATGAGTTTGCAACTCTGTTTGGATATACTCAGCACGCTACTAACGAACACGAGTTCGTATGGGCGGGTGCTGGTACATCAATTTAATTTAATGGGGGGCACAATTAAGTGTCCCCCTTTACTTCTCTCTTATGGCATCAAGTGCAACAAATCAACTAGCCCCACTGCAAATAAACAGCAACTGTACTCAGGTATTTGTAAATATCCCAGTAAAGACGACTACAAGCCCCGAATATACTCTGGAGATTACCTATGGCAGCAATACCACCACGGTTGAAAACTTATCAGCTTCCAACGGTTCAATCGTATATGTCGCAAATATTGAGACTAGTGGTGTAGTAGTAGCTAAAGTCCTAGGAGGAGATACGGTAATGGAGCAAGCAGTTGCAGTATCAACCTGCCAAATTGATTGCTGCATTGCAAAACTCGTAGAGTCAGCAATTAACTGTACATGTAAGTGTGACAAGTGTAAAGAAGAACTTGACCGCGCTGAAAAAATATTCCTGTTGCTACAGTCTGCAGTATACGCAGCTGAAGTAGCAGAAAACATCGAAGACGCTCAAGCTAAATACGCAAAAGCTAATGAACTGTGCACTGAGGTATGTGCATGTGGATGCTAAGCTATGATTCTATTTTACGCACAGTCCGGTAACAACGAGATAGTAGTAACATCTCCAAAGCTGACATTCCCAGGAACAGCAGCAGATCCTATAATGTATGGGGTACAGCCTGTACGTTACACTACTCTCGATGGGAAGAACCATGAGTTCAAGAATACAGACATTGAGAAGTTTGTATACCTGCCCAAGAACAACGGGCACAATGTGTTTAGAATCAAATTCAGCAAAACCTTTGAAGGTAGAGATGGGTGCACAGTAACCCTACGAGCTGGATTTAGTAATAACCGTTTTCAAACATTTACTCTCCCTTTTACAGCAAGTACAACACTAGAGACTACAGCTTCAACTGAGCCTCTTACTATTTCAGTATCTGCTAAGGGATCACGTCTACCTGCTACTTCGTACAAAGCTTACGTAAACTCTTCTCTTGTAGGAAGTCCTATCTCTACCACATCATCAGGAGCTAGTATCGACACCAACGACTATAGAGAAGCAGCTAGTGGGGTCCTAGAGATAGTAGGGGCTACAATTGACCAAGGGACTGCTCCTATTGATGTTAGAGAGCTTAACAGACTGATAAGTGCAGAGCGCACTAAGTTCTTGTCCTCATCTGTATTCTATGACCCTGCACAAGAAGTATCTAAGTACGCAAGCTACTTCTACATCTATGCAGAGGAGTGTGATAAAGAAGCCTCAGACACAATTGTAGAAGATTGCTGGGACAACAACGCAGATAATACAGGATCAGGCACAATTCGCCTGAACAACAATTCTTGTACATACGCAAGACGTGCCCCTAACAATGTCACTATTGAGCACGTCCCTGGAGGTAAGGTTACTAATGCTACTGTAAAGTACATAGAAGAGAACCTACCACAGGACACTGACCCTATTGATGAGGTTACTGACTTTGATGTACATACCGTAGGCACAATAGTAGCAGGTTCGATAGTCTTCAGTGCCCCCACTACAGAATCAATCAACATAGACGGGGACAACACTACTGTAGTATTTGAGTGGTCCAACATTGATACAGACTCAGAGTTTGTAACTCCTCTATATGACTCCCAGGATAAGTCTGGTGTAACTATGAGCTCTAATGTAGGCTCGTCTGATGATGACAGGATTTATTACTTCGCTCTATTTAGAACAGCTTCTGCTGGGTGCATTGATAGTACTGCAATCAACTACGACTCTAGTGCTACTAGAGATGACGGTTCGTGTGTATTCTGCGATGATATTATTGGGCAAGTTACTGGGGCGTTTACTTTTAAGCCCTCTGCAACCACTAGTGCAACTGCAGAAGACAACGACGACGACACAAACTTCGCACTAAACACTACAATTAAAAACCCAGGCAGCTCGCTTGTTACGTACTTAGGTACTCAAGCCGCTACTGTCTGGACTGCTAACATATATAAAGCAGAAGACGTAAGTCTAAACGACTATGGGGAACAGGCTACAGTAGGTACGCCTGTAATTAACAATACCTCTCTAGGTGGGAACAAAGGATCAGCAACTCTACCACAATTTCAAAAGGTACCAACAGCTAGCTCAGGGCTAAACTCTGGTAGGCGATTTGTGGTAGAGCTGATTCTAACTCTAGGAGGATGTGTGCACTACTTCTATCAACCTTTTGGGATAGCATTTGATGGGTGTACAGATCCAGCAGCTACAAACTATTCTCCAAATAGGCTAAATACTGGGAGAGGTAATTGCGACTATGATGCTGCTAATAGATCTACCTGTGATGGACTCATTCAGTATGAAGAGTCAGGACTGTGGCCTCAAGGCTCTACTGGCGCATTTATTGTCCAGCTTGACATTTTGGGCACCTTCGATGAGAATGGGGATGAAATCCCAGGCTCTGGTGAATACACATACGCAGCGTACACCTACCTGCAAAGCACAGGAGAAGAAGTTGATTTAGATGAAGACTCTGTAGGCACAGGCACTATAAACTTTCTAGTAGAGGAAGGGGAGACACTTTATGTAGCTATAACAGATACCGCTACTGGGTGCTTCGTATCGTACACCTTTATAAACCCCAATACTGGGGTTGTGCTAGGGTGTACTGACCCAACTGCAGAAAACTACGATCCAGACGCTACTGAGAACGATGGAAGTTGTCTGTACTGCACAGACATTATACTTACAGCTGCTGGAACAAATCCTACTGGGAAATGTAGCGCCTCTAACAATGATGGTGCTATACAATTTACAGTGTCAGGAGTTACTGGGACAGCTTACACTATTTACTACAACGGTCCTGAACCTGGGTCAGGATATACAACTCTAGATGCGGGTATTAGTAATACAGGAGCTGTACTGGGCCCAGGCGTCTACGATGCATTTGTAATAGCAACCCTTTCACCAGACTACTCCTGTACAATCCCCTTGTCCGATGGTCCAGTTAATTTAAGTGTAAGTACTTCGGGATGTGGGTGTACTAATCCAGAAGCAGATAACTATGACCCTACTGCGACAATTGATGATGGTAGCTGCAGCATTCCAGGATGTACGAATCGCCTAGCTGTTAACTACAATCCGGGAGCTACGTATGATGATGGTACTTGTGTGTACTCAGCTGACGCTGAAGTCCCTTTGTGTATCCCAAATGCCCTAGATAACAACCAGCAATACGAAGACTTCCTAAACGGTTTGAAGAACTGCATTGTAAACGAGGGAAGTACTCTGCTGCTAAAGACCAGAGGTGGTATTAAGTGTGACACTATAGAGCAAGTCAAACTATCTCTAATCAGTTACCTCCTTAATAGAATTGGGTTGGAATGCATGTACAACTGTAACTATACCTTTGATCACGGGGATGTAGCAGTAGATTGCGAAGCTAGATGGAAAGCAGGAGGACCCAGTGGGGGAGAGCAAAAGTGGAGCGATAGAGTCCCTTTAGTACAAGGAGACATCTTTAGCTATGAAAGTCCTAGAGGATATACTCAATACTGGGAAGTAGCTACAGGTAGTTACACTACGGGAATAACTCCACCATCACCTGTGGATAAAGTGGCTCTGTGCACTGATGTAACTCTACCCTCAGGGTCAGAAACTTATTTGAATACTTTTATTAACTTTGCTCGCAAGTTCTGTACTGTATGTATCGTAGAGCCAATGGCTCAATCGACTCAAATGCAAGCCATCGCAACCACCCTAACAGACATACAGCTTGAGAACGGAGACAACATTGAACTATAATGGCTAGCATTACTGACTTAACAGCAATTACTAAGGCTAACGTAACAGCAAATGACCTGTTGTTAGTAGCTAACTCTGCTAGAGGGGACAACAAAAAGTTTGTCCTAAACAGCCTATTCCCAACCGTACAAACTAATAGCTCTGCATCAGGGGCTGCACTATGGACCGGGGTAGAGAATCAAACTGCTATTACCCTCAAGGGCATTAGATCTGCAAATAGCAGACTGACTGTAACTACTGCCACTCAGGATATTGTGCTGACTATTGTAGAGGCACAGATTGATCTGGCTAATTGCAACAACAGCTCGAACTTTCTAACTAGTGTAAACCTAGCATCTAACGTTACCGGCACACTCCCAGTAGCTAACGGAGGTACAGGGACTACTGCATTCGCAGATAAAGCTGTAATCATCTCGCAAGACTCAGGTACAGATACCCTATCAGCAGTTACAATGTCTACAAACGGACAACTGCTAATCGGGGGTACTTCTGGCCCAGCAGCTGCAACTCTTACTGCAGGCACTAACGTAACAATCACCAATGGTGATGGTACTATTGAAATTGCTTCATCCCTAGCATCTGTATCATCAGATCTAGACATGAACAATAATGACATTGACCTAGGTACTGGGTACTTAAGTTCTGATGGTGCTAGTAACGGTATTCGAGTCACAAGCGGTAACGCCTATATTGGAGCTAGTGGAAGCTACTTCAATACCGATGCGTTGAACATAAATGGTGGTATTGCTTTAGGAACAAATGCCTCCCGTACAATCCAGATTGGGGACGGTAACTCTCCAGGTACCCTAAACCTTAGAGGTCAAACCAATACCGCAACAAACGGTAACGGGGGTAACACAAATATCTACGCAGGTACAGCAGACGGAAGCGGTACAGGCGGTACACTCAACCTATACGGCGGAGATACTGGATCTGGTACAGGAGGGTCTGTAAAAGTAATTACCTCTGTAGCTGGTACTGAGACTGATGCACTAACTATTGACGGTAGCTCTGATGTTACTGTAAACGCAGGTAGCTTGATTATTACCTCAGCTACTGAAGGTCTTGTACACACTAACCGAGGAGCTGTTACTCAAGCTACTAACCACACTACTGGTGTGACTCTAAATGCTACCTCAGGTATTATCACCTTGGCAGGAGTGGCACTTAACGCAGCTGCTGAAGCTGAGTTTACTGTAACTAACAGCACTGTGCAAGCAGACTCAATGATCATCCTAACAGTTCAATGTCCTGCAGCATCATCTGCTACTGACAATGCTACTATGGTAGCTCAAGTAAGTGGGGTATCTGCAGGTAGCTTCAACGTAAGACTAACCAACCCTGGTGCAGGCAACGTCTCCACCAACGCACACAAACTGAATTTCCTAGTTATTAATAACTCTGTATAATACACAAACCAATGGCAACACAGATTAAAGGCACCAACCAAGAGTTTTTGGAGATCCTTCGAGGACTTGAGGCAATCAAAGGAGTAAAAGGCAAATCTTTCAGTCTACTAGTAGCACGAAATATTGCCTCTCTCGCAGAGCACCTCAAACCAATTGAAAGCATTGCAGCTCCCTCAAAAGAGTTCAACGAAGTAGCAGCTATTGCACATTCGCATGCAGAGAATGAAGATTCTGATGCAATCAAAGCACTTGAAGAAGAGCACAAAGACTTGATTGAAGAACGTAAAAAACAACTTGAGCAGGTAGAGGAAATGCTATCAGCAGACTCTAAGGTCAAGGTAAACTTGATCAGTGAGGAGATTGTACCTGAAGAGGTAACAGCTGAGCAGCTTCTCCCGCTTTTGAAAATACTTAAAGACTAATGGCCGCGATTAAAGTAAAACTAAATGTAGAATCTGCAGGGCTATTGTCCAGCCCAATCAGACTGATAGAATCTGACTCTATTGTAACTACAGGTGTAGTACAGCGGATTGCAAAGGCAATTACTGTGGTAGATGGAGCAGCAGCAGTGCTACTAGCTAAAGCAGATTTTACAGATGCAGATGACCAAGCGCTTGTAGTGCTGAAGAATACAGGTGCTACTCACGACTTGTACGTAGAGTTCGTAGCTAACGAAGAAGCTATGAAGCTTAAGCCTGGTCAGTTTGCAATGTTCCCTTGGTGCACTGATAACACTATTGGGAACGATATCTCTGTATACGCAAGCAACTCAGCTGGAACTACAGTTGAGGCAACCGTAATTGAGCTTACGTAATGTCTAAGGAGGAACGTAAAAAGAAATGGGGCAAGGTTAAGGAGTGGTTGAAAACCAACGCTCCTAAAGCCTTGGACGTTGTAGGGGATATACTCCCAGACAATGGTGCTCTAGGTGTGATCAAAAACATTCTAGACAAAGACCCAGACGTTTCTCCTGAGCAACAAGCCCAGTTCGATGCAATGATTAAAGAGATGTACGAACTGGAGGTACGAGATAGAGAGTCCGCAAGGACAAGAGAAGTTGAAGTAAAGAAGGCTGGTAAACAAGACTGGATGATGTTTATCACAGGTGTTGTAGGACTGGCCTCCTTTGTCTTCACTATATACGCAGTAGTATACGTAGAGAATGTGCGAGAGAATGACCTCTTCATCCATTTGATGGGTATGATAGAGGGTGTGGTAATAGGGAACATCTTCGCCTACTACTACGGGACTAGTTCCCAGGATAGGAAAAAATAACCCGCATGACCAAAGACGACATAAAAGCTTTTCTAGAAGAGAAACCTGGCTATCTAAAAGTTAGCGCTGACAGGCTCTCAGAAAGGCTTAACTGCAGCGTAGAGACGTGTGCAGCAGCTCTCACAGAGATGAGAGTAGAAATGAAGGGATCAGACTTTGATGTTGACAATGCCAACGAAAGTGTGATTACGGAGTTTCAAGAGTTCCTTGACAACAATGGTATTGCACCAACCGATGTAGCTAGCGTAAAGTTCTGGCAGACAATGTCAGGGCAACAACGATTCTCAGTAGTTACAAAGAATGAAGGGCGCAACATTAGCGAAATCAAGAAAGAGATTGAGGACTTTGCGGCAATATACAGTCCAGATGTACCTCAAGTATTACGATATAATACTCTTTCTGACCCGATAGTTTACGAGATATCCCTACCGGATGTCCACTACGGTAAACAGCACGGGTTTACTCTTAAAGAGATTGAGCAACAATTTCTAGGAGTAGTACGAGATCTAGTCACAAAAGCTGACGGGTTAGACATTGAGAGATTCCTACTCCCAATTGGGAACGATGGGATGAACTCAGAGGGGATGAGAAGAACCACTACTAAGGGTACTCCTCAGGACGAATCAGCTGATTGGAAAGAGACCTTTAGAGGATACTGGACGCTAATGGTAACAGCTATAGACTATCTCAAAGAGAGAGCCCCTGTAGATGTTGTAGTAGTGTCAGGTAATCATGACTACGAACGCATGTTCTACGCAGGTGATGTAATAGCAGGTTGGTACAGGAACGACAAGAATGTCACTGTAGACAACTCAGAAGAGCCAAGAAAGTACTACGAGTACGGTACGAACATGATCATGTTTACCCACGGTGATAATGAGAAAGCCGCAGAAATGCCGCTAATAATGGCTACAGAACAACCTGAAATGTTTGCACGCAGTACACACCGCGAAGCCCACTGTGGACATTTCCATAAAGAAATGGTAAATGAGTACAGAGGAGTCAAAGTTAGATTCATACCTAGTATATGCCCTAATGATGAGTGGCATAAGCGAATGGGGTACCAAGCTAAACGAACAGGGCAAGCATATATATGGAATAAAAAGGCTGGGCTTGGGGGGTACCTCCAGTCAAACCTTTAAGGATATACTTAGTGAGATGTTAGGAGAAGACGATGACGATAGATACGAAGTGAACCTAGAAGAAGAACTAGAGATACTAGACGAAGCTTATCAGAACGCCTATCTAATAGCCACTAAAAGACTGACTGTGAGAGAGCTACTAGAAGCTGAAGGAGATATGGTGTTCTTACCATTTGACCCAGAAGCTCCTGAAACGCTTTCAGCAGTCATTGACGATGTAATTGAATACTTCTCAAAAGAAGAAGAGTACGAGAAATGCGCCGAGCTAGTGCGTGTGAAAAAGAAACTGAGTAAATGACTTTCGACGAGATTGCATACAACATTCTCAATTTGGTTAGAGGTGGGAGATCTAGCCACGATGAGCATATCTCGCTTGATCAGATTAAGTTCAACATCAAGCACTACAGAGCTATGTTCATTCGTAGAGACTTTGCACGTAATGGACTCATCACCCGTCACCTAGAACAAGACCTTGGGTGTCTTGATTTGATACGAGTAGATGCTTCTAAATGCTGCAATCTCCCGTCTACATGCCCAGTGTACAGAACCGAAAGAGAACTCCCACGCACTGTGCGGTTTAACTTCAAAGAAGCAATTACATACACAGGAGATATTACAGGTCTAGGACGAATCCCTATGGTAGAACCCTACGAGATTCAGTACATCCCGTTTGATAAGTACACTGCAAACAATCCTAAGACCTACATGATCGAAGATTACCTATACGTCTACAACCCAAAGGGTATGGATGTAATCAACGTGAGAGGAATATTTGAAGACCCAGAAGAAGTAGCAAGATTCCAAACTTGTGATGGGCCGTGCTACACTGATAACCAACCATTCCCCATGCCTATGGATATGGTTAGCGGGATTAGTGCAGGACTAATTAACGGAGAACTAAAACTACTGGCAGGATCATTCAGCGATGATGAGAATGACAGACAACAAGATAGACAGTAATGGCTAACAATACTACTGAAGAGAGGCTGCTGAAGATTATAGCAGATAGCTCTAAAAACTCACTGGGTCAGTGTGGTGTACTAATGATTGATGATACTGTAGAGCATACAGGCCCATTTGTAGCACTCACTGCTATTGGTACTGCAGATGCAGTTATTGACAGCTCTGAGTGTACAACTAATATTGAAGACGCAGCAGCTACAATTACTATTCCAGAAGGTGCCACAATCTTTGGGAACTTCACATCTATTGAACTTGATTCAGGGGCTGTACTAGCTTACAGAAAATGCTAAGTCTAAAAGCCAGCATATCAGGCGCAGCATCTAGATCGTATAGCCCAGGAGCTGCATGTCTAGACCCTAACTACACATCTGACTTTACTGCAGATGCAGATGGTTGGTCTGGGAACTCAGCAGTTGCAGGTATCCTATTCAATCAGGATGGGGTAGGTGGACTAGACAATAATGCGGCAGTTAGATTCACAGATGGGGGCAGTTTCCCAGATGTTAACGGAACTATCTCCAAGACTCTCTCTACAGGCTTTACAGTAGGGTGTACGTACAATTACCTTATTAGATACAGAGTTCCCGCAGCAAATGATGAGGTCACTCACATAACTGCACTACGAGTTTCTCTAAACAACATATCAATAGATAGCTCTGCAGTTGCTACTGACACTTGGATAGAACGTACTGGCACTTTTACAGCTAACAGCACATCTGCAGGAGTAATTATATACTTCAATGCAGATCATGATACTGGGTCTGTAGATCAGATCTACATCAACGAAATTAAAATCTACGCATAATGGCAACACCAGCATGGCAACGTAAAGAAGGTCAAAGCCCTAGCGGAGGCTTAAACGCTAAAGGACGTGCAAGCTACAAAGGCGGTACCCTAAAAGCCCCTAGTAAGAAGAAGGGCAACAAAAGACGATCTAGCTTCTGCAGTAGAATGTGCGGTATGAAAGCCAAGCGTACTGGGGCTAAAGGGCAAAGAGATCCTAACTCAAGAATTAACAAATCACTTAGAGCATGGAACTGCGGTTCATGCAGCAATTGGAGATAAGATGGGCGGAGTAGAGATGATTAGTATATACGAGGGCATTATCCTAGCAGGAGCTCTTGTAGGGGTATATGTAAAGCTACAGAATGAGCTAGGTAAGCTCAAGAGCAGAGTACATGTACTAGAACAAAGTAAGAGCGAGGTTACAGACATGCTTAAAAAACTTGCTGAGGATATCGGTGAGATCAAGCTGCTGCTGGCCCGCAAACAAATTGACAAGTAATGTACGCATCACCAGACAGATATAAGAAAGGTGGGAGCGAGGGACTACGTAAGTGGTTTGGTCGTAACCAAGGCAGAGGTTGGGCAGATTGCAAAGCGTCTAAAGCTGCTGGTAAGTTTGTCCCATGTGGACGTAAGAGTACATCAAAGTCTAGAAAAACTGGGTACCCAGCGTGCCGCCCTACACTAAGTCAATGCACTAGTAAAGGCATGCGAAATAAGAAAAGTACTAAAAGAGTAAATTGGAAATAATGTACAAGCGTAAGAAAATGATGGGCGGCTACGGTATGAAAAAGAAGGCCTACGGGGGCGCCGAAAAGAAAAAACTGTACCAGAATGCTGGAATTAAAGAAGGCAAAAGCAGAGAAGAGGTACAAAATACCCCTGGTGGAGTTGGGGGTGGTGTCGTAAAAAAGAGCTCCAATAAGCCTAGTTCTCCTGCTGTCAAAAACAATAGTAAAGCTGGTACTCCTGTGGGAAGTACTAGCAGAGGCGGTGTTGTAAAGAAAAAGTCTGAAGAATCTAAACCTAAGGCTAGTGGCAGCTCTACAGCAAAGCCTAAAACTACCTCTGGTAAAAGAACCTATGCTGAAGCTAAGAAGAAAGACCCAAAGCTGGACTCATACATCAGAATGAGAAAGCAATCTGAAAAAGGTTCTGACGAATACAATAAGTATCAGAACCTGATCAATCAGGCTTACGGTGTGCAGAAGAGGTATGCTGTAAAAGAAGAAAAAGCGGAGACTTTGAAACCATCTACGGTTCCAACAAAAAAAACTGAACCACAGTTGGCTACACGCACAAAGCCTGCTGCCAGTAAGCCCGCTGCTAAAAAACCTGTCTCTAAAACGACTACCTCTGGCGGCTCAGGTATGGGCTCCGTCAACCAAAAGCAAATGAGTGACTTTATCGAAGAAGATAAAAGCATTTCTTTTGACTCCCCATCTAAGAGCAAAAAGGAGCAACGTAAAGAGGATCGTAAAGCTGTAAAAAGCTTTAGAAAAAGTATGCGTGACGCTAGAAAGGGAAGAGTTAAAAAAGAAATGGGGGGTCTAAAAGACGTTCCTTCCGATAACAAAGGTCTCCCAAATCTACCTAAGTCTGTTAGAAACAAGATGGGCTATAAAAAGAATGGTGGGAAGAAAGGTAAAATGAAAGACCGTAGACGATGAATTACCCAGAGTTAGGAAAGTACAAAGCGGGTGGGGCTAAGAAAGATGCTTGCTACTACAAAGTAAAAAGTAGATATACAGTCTGGCCCTCAGCTTATGCCTCTGGCGCACTTACAAAATGTAGAGAAGTAGGGGCAGATAACTGGGGTAACAAGAGTAAAAAGTAAGCATTGCAAACCATTACAGATGTATACAAGAGCTACAGAGCTGAGACAGACAGCCCAGTAGACAAAGCGGTGTTTAAGGAGATCTGCGAAAAGTTCAACATTGCCGTCATTGAAGAGCTAGTACTAGAAGGTAAGAGCTTCAATATGCGTCACAACCTTTCGAACATTTCCGTAAGGCGAATAGAACGCAACCCGTCCTCCCCAACCATAGACTGGTGGGAGAGTAATAAATATAAACAGGAGCTACTTGCGGAAGGCAAACAGCTCTACGATGCAGAATCAGGGGAAGGTGAGAAGTGGTTTATCTACTACACTGACCCCTGGTACTGTAAATACCACTGGGAGAAAAGCAAATGCAAAATCCCAAACAAGACTGCCTACAGATTTACCCCTACTAGAGGTGTAAAGGGCAATAAAGAAAAGCTAACAGCATTGCTCAAGACTGATGACTTGGCATACCTAAGGTTCAAGAAACATGGCAATATATAAGACCACATCAAGCAAGGTAATTTTGCGAAAGATCTTTAGAGATCTAAACCCTAACAACGACAACTGGGTAGATGATGCCATTGAATGGATTGGGGAAGCGCTTGAACACATTGGAAGTGCTGCTCAGCTAGAGAAGAAGGTATGTCTAGTACCTATCTCTAACTTCAAGGGGAACCTCCCCAGCGACTTGTACTACATTAATCAGGTAGCAGTAAACAATGCAGTATCCCCAACTACTGAGAATGAACTTACTGAGCTGTTGACGCAAGTCAAAGACATTCAGACTAAGCTGGCTGACGACCCCGATCAAAACTTTGATCAAGAGCTCAGAAATTTGAACTCTAGAATCGTAGTGCTCGAGAACATTTACATGTCTAACGAGTCTCTACTCACCCCACTAGCTTACTGCACAACAAACTTTCCTGAAGCACTTCACTGCGACAATTGTGTGAACAGATCCGCTAAGAACAAAGAGTGCTACTACGTAGACACTGATAAGATTAAAACCTCTTTCACTTCAGGACAAGTATGTTTGAGCTACATGGCATTCCCAACTGATGACGACTGCTACCCACTAGTACCAGACGATATCAGCTACAAAGAAGCTATGTTCTGGTACATATACAAGAAGATGCTGTTAGGAGGAGAGACTCCTGTAAACAATGGCATCAACTACACTTTTGCTGAACAGCAGTGGAAGTACTACTGCACACAAGCTAGAAACGCAGCTAACTACCCAGACATCGACCGCTACGAGTCTTACATGAACCAATGGGTTAGACTGATCCCTAACATCAATAGAGCTATGTCTGGGTTCGAAAACCTTGGTACTAGAGAAACGTTACATAGAGGATCTGCTAACACCTACGGATTGTGAAGAAGTTTTTAAAGGGAATGCACAAAGACGCTGAACGCGTCGATATGCCTGAAAGTACGTACAGAGACGCACTTAATGCTAACCTGTACTTTACCAAAGGATCTGTTGTTAACGAGCAAGGTAACTCCCTAGTAGGGTCGTATACGTACCCTATTGACAACATCATAGGTCAGTGCGCACTTGAGGATGGGAGGATAGTAATCTTTGCTATTGATAGTTACCCAGACGGGGATCAGGATATTATAGCACTCGCAGACCCCAACCTCAACACCTACCAAGTGCTGTACAGAAATAGTGGTCTAAACTTTCAGAAAGACTACACTATTGAGGCTACTTCTAAAGTAGACAGCAAGGGACAGATCAAGGTATACTTTACAGACAACTACATCCGTAGACTAACCGATGCAGTCACTGGTATTGACTACGTAGATGACTACAACCCCCCAAGAGTATTTGATGTCACTAAGCAGTTAGAATCTCTAGGAGTACCATCAGACCCCACAGTGCTCTACGGGGATGTTGCGTATACAGTAGACAAGTTAGACTTGTTTATGCATTCCGGGTCTATTCCGGAGTTTACAACAGTAGAAATAGTTGAGGGAGGAGGGGTAAATTCAGGCACCTACCACCTAGCCTTAGCCTACATGGATGAGGATAGAAACACCACCAACTACCTAGTAACTTCTAACGCTGTTCATATCGTTACGGCTCACGAAGATTCTCTACCCACTGAAGCTATAACTGGGGACCCACAAGGCTCGCAGAGTAATAAATCTGTTACTTGGAACTTTCAAATCCCTGCAACTAATAGAAACTACACCCACCTTCAGCCCGTAGTAATACAACGATCAGGGGGAGGACAGAACCAACCTGCTAGTGAATTTGCTTATGCTCTAGATCCAATTAAAATTGCACCAGGAACTCTCCAAAGCATTACCTACACAGGGCTAGAAACAGTCGCTTCCTCCTCAATTAGTGAGGTAGTCATTGACTCTGTACGGTACGAGGCTGCAAAAAGCATTGTGCAGCTAGACAACCGCCTCTACATAGCCAATCTACAATCTAGGGGAGATCTTGGGTATCAAAGGTTTGCTAACTCTATTACTCTTGAAGCGGTTACAGAGACAGTAGAGCGATTCGACCCAAGACACTTCGATATACTCAATATCAACAAAGGCTACACTGACCTAACATCAGTCTATTCTGAGAAATTTTTTAGGCTAGAGAGTACAATTAATGATATATACAAGCCTATCCAAGGAAATGACCATCCAGACTTGGGGGATGAGCAAAAGTCTAAGTTCTCTGGGAGGGTTAGAAAAGGGTACAAAGATGTAAGTCTTTCGTACAAAAAGAAATCCTACAGACGATCGGAGGTGTATGCCTTCTATATCTCGTTTGTACTTAAGGATGGGACAGAGACCTATGGATACCACATTCCTGGTAGAAAAGCTGTAGAGATTGGGGATACAGGTTACTTTGAAAATGAACCAGTAGAAGATCATACCTCAGCTGACTTTTTTGTAAACACAGGAGTTTTTACTTCAGAAATAGCAGAGCAGTTTGAGTCTGCAAAACTGCACCAGTTTTCAGATACCCAAGTAATTCTAAGAGAATTAGGGGAAGACAATGCAAACATATCTACAAATTTCTGGGAGAACACTCAAGAGCTGTATCCATTCGATGACAACTACCTTGTATATGAGACTGACCAAGACGGGAATGCAGTTGAAGTAGATGACTTTAGAGGGCAAAAGGTTAGACACCATAAAATGCCATCTAACAAGCATAAGGACTATAGCTTTATCACTGGCATTGAAAGCTGGGATTTAGAGAATGGAAACATGCACACCCAGTTCTCCCCGACTCTTACTGGATGGCCAGATGAGAATCACACCCTCAATCTTGAAGAGACTATTAGACTCTTAGGGATTAAGTTGAGTAACATCTATATCCCAAAATTCATACTTAAGCAGGTACAGGGGTACAAGATATACTACGCAAAAAGACGCCAAAGGGACAAGACAATACTTGATCAAAGTGTACCAGTTCCTGCAGGACTTAAAGGAAACGTTGCAATCTCTATGGACACTAGTATTGCAAAGTTTGGTCCTTACCATAGAGCTTGGTGGATGTGGGGCGGTATTCCCCCCGACACTGAATATTACCCAAAAGTGGACAGTAAGTTTACTGATACTGATTACTGGGGGTTCCCTGTGTTTGGATTCCACGGGTTCAACATGCTAAAAAATAAGCATACCTTGACCGGAGCAACTCACGTAGATATACAAAACATCCTTGTGTATAGACACTACGGAGGGGGTCCTCACGTAAAGAACCGACCTAATACTAATATTTTTGTAGGGACCGAGTGGGGACCTAATGCAAAAATTGGGAATGACGTCTTCCCAAATTATGATCCTGATACGGATGGGTCATTTTCAACTACTGCAGGTATTAGGGCATTTGTAACTGCCGCGTTCTTAGCAACGGGGTATTTTGAACCTGATGCTTCTGGCTACTCCAGTCAGTTTAATATGGGCCCAGACTCAGACAGAAACTGGCTAAGTAATACTCGAACTGTTTATACCCTTCAACCTAAAAGCAAGACTTACTTGCCAGGGCACACTATGCTCGAGCAAAAAGAATCTGGAGGCTTTCACGGAGCAGGGTACTTGATGAATTTTGCTGGGGAGTCTTCAATGGCTATAGGCCTTAGTAGCGCACTCCCAATGCTAAGCGGGTATCAACTTAATGCTGGGGGCTGGGATGGGCCCTATACTGCTGGAGGAAGATTTTTCTGGTACCCTGATAATGGGTGGTTAAACCCAGCAAATGGGGCACCAGGTAACTCCAACTGGTCCATGAATTTGAACAAACCATATGTTACTGAGTATGACGATGCCCCAAATGTTGGGGGTCATGCGGCGTCATACCTAGTAAACCTATGTAGCCTCAAAGAGAATGTATACGATTCCTTCGACGAACAGCAACTAGTTTGGACAGGTTACTACAAATCTCTTAATGATATTGATCTAGAAACTGGGGAAGATTCCAAAGGAGAGCAGAACTACTTTACTGGGGCTAGTACAGAGGATATCTTTGGCGGGGATACCTACATTACTAGGTATGGATTTAGAACTACATTCCTTACTTACGGACATCACTACTATAAAGGAAGTTCACAACAGCCTCTTTACACTGACATCCCTTTCAACCTTAGTAGCGGCTTCACAGGAGACGCGCAGGTATGGCCTCCAAGCATTAGTGCAAACGAAGGTCTAGCTACAGGCTCTGCTAATGACAGTTTAGGTGGTGTCTGGGGGATTGGAAACAACAGCCCCATTGCAAGTATTTTCTATTTCTTCTGCGAGTCGGATGATCTTATTGGGTATAGGCACTCAGCAGATGCTGAGGAAGGGGTACTACCAGAAGAAGGTAGATTCTTTGATGGGGCTACAGCTTCATCTGTAATCTTCAACTCCCCAATAAACGACAACACCAAAATGGAGAATATGTTATACATGAATAACTATTCTCTCAACCAAGATCTTAGGGTTACTACCCCACTACCTAAAAAGCTAGATAACATTGTTCTATACCCAACCAGAACTATTCGCAGCAACGGGGATGAAGGGGCGATTAGCGATAAGTATAGAGAGTACCTAGCTCTAGAGTTCAAGGACATCCCCAAGAACAGAGGAAGTATCTGGGACGTATTCACACTTGGATCTGTTCTCTACATCCACGCAGAGAAATCCCTGTTTGTAACTAAGGGTAAAGAGAACCTTCAGCTGGGAGATGCTTCACAAGCCTTTATTGGTAGTGGGGACATC
>Ga0209645_1000490_pt1 | contig 20278 bp, 26 predicted proteins | sample ETNvirenome_6_30_FD_184070 | JGI IMG/M metagenome (GOLD analysis project Ga0209645, IMG submission 184070) | Marine viral communities from the Pacific Ocean - ETNP_6_30 (SPAdes) (version 2) | ecosystem: Environmental > Aquatic > Marine > Oceanic | place: Pacific Ocean | collected 2013-06-19
TCTAAAACAGATGGTGATTATTCTGTTGTAGTCGGAACTACTGCTCCTATTGCCCTTGCAGGGCTAGAGATCAATCTTAAGCCAGCTGTCGCCTTTGGTGATGGTGATATTGAGCTTGATCTAGGTACATCATATGATGTTACTGAAGTCTTAGGCGCAACCGTTTCTGCAGTTGGAGGTGTTGGTCTTAACTGGATTGATACTGAAGATTTTGGACTCGATGTTCGTGTTGGTGCTGGAGTATCATATGGTATCGGAGATGGAAAAGCTGTCTTTGCATCATATACTCTTGGATATGATTTTGAAGCTGAAGATGATGATACCGAGCTTAGATTTGGTATTTCATTTGAGTTTTAATAATACTTAAACCCCTCACAAGCGCTCCTTCGGGAGCGCTTTTTTTATGCTAATATATCTTTAATTAATGAACCCTTATTAGCTATCTTAAATGGTCTTCCATTAGGAGATAATATCTCTTGTTCAGTATCGATTCCTAACAAGTGAGCTATAGTAGCATTGATATCAGATATAGTATAAGGATCTTTAGTCACTTTAGAGGCTGTTTTATTAGTTTCTCCAGCAACATAACCTCCCTTAACACCAGCTCCTATAAGCACAGTTGAGTAACAAGATGGGTGATGATCTCTCCCATCATTAACATTTATCTTTGGAGTTCTACCAAATTCTGTAACTAAAGCTATTAGCGTAGAATCTAATAAACCTTCGCTATCTAAATCTAAAACTAATGAGCTTAATGCATCATCAACTTCTTTTAACTTACCATCTAACTTAGAAAAGTTATCTACATGTGTATCCCATCCTCCATTATTAATTTCAATAAATTTTATATCACCCTTTATTAATCTTTTTGCTAATAAGCAACCCTGACCCAATCTTGTATCTCCGTATCTAGCTCGAGCTTCTGGCTTCTCTCTAGATAAATCAAATAATTCTAAATCTTTAGACTTTAAAAAACGAACTGTATTATCATAAAATTGATTATACTCTGAAGCTAGAGGAGCTTTAAATTTGCTGTTTATCTCTCTAAGTATACGCATTCTTTCTTCTAATTTACTATCTACTTTAGAGTTTTTCAAACCTCCATTAGGATCTATTATAGGAAGTGGAGATTTTACTTTAGGTAGAAAGCCTGAATTAGGATGTGCAGAAGATCCTGAGATTAAAACATAATCCGGAATATCTTTTTTTCTATCTTGTAGATGAGCTACCCACGAACCTAAACTTGGATGAACAATAGTACCTATTTGTCTATAAGATGTTCTATTAAGATATTGAGCTTGTTCATGAGCTCCAGTTTTAGAATGAGTAGATCTAATTATGGACATCTTATCTACAACTTCTGCTAACTTAGGCAATCTATTACCCAACTCTATACCACTAACCTTAGTACTTATCTTAGTTGTATCTCCCATTACTTCTTTATCATCTTTAGGATCAAATGAGTCAATATGGCTCATACCACCATCAAGACAAATATATATAATATTTTTTGCTTTAGAGGCTATTGGTGTATCTTTAGCATCTAATGTCTTTAGACCGTAAGTAGATGCTGCTAGAGTTTGTATAAATAATCTTCTATTCATTTAGCTTATAAGTTTAAATTCGTGTGAGTTAATTAGTATCCATACTATATCTTCAAAACTTGCATCTTTTAATAGTTCTCTCTCTTTATCATCTGGAGCTCTACCTATATAAGATATAAAAATAATATTAAGACCAATACTTCGCTCTAATTCTTTAGTTTGATTAGCTACAAATCCATTACTATCTTGCAATGCTTTAGTTACGTTACCGTTCATTAAGTTTAATATTTGAGTAATATTAGGTTGCTCGTTACCTGTTTCAATTAACTCTCTATCCGATCTACCAAACTCTCTCATAAAGTTAGCATTTTTACCTTCAAATATATGTGATGATCTTACTACTAATCCTCCTTTTACTTTAGGTGCTCCTTCATAATAACTACCACGTATCTTAGTATATTGATCCCACTTCTTTAAAGCTTCTTGAACCGTCATAGACTCAAGCCCTGTAAATAAATTAATGTAATCTTGTTTTCTATCTTTAGGTTGCCATTTATCTGGATCTCCTTGATATAATGTAACTACAGAGTCCCATAATTGAGCGCTAGTCATTCTTCTTAAAACAGGACCTCTAAATTCATTCTCAGGATCGGTTTTACTTTGATAAAATTTAGTATTATATAAAATAGAATTAAACTTCTTAATATCATAGTCAACGTCTTTTATAACTGTAACTAAGTATTCAGTAAGCCTATTATTGCGCCCTTCTTTTATTTCATCAAATAAAGCAACTTCATTTAAATTATCTATAAGTGGAAATCCAAAAGCACGATCCCATAAACGATTTACTATATTAGCAGCGAAAGTTGGATGTGTATCGCTTGCTAACCAATCAGCAAAACTACGTCTTAAACCTTCTCTCTTACGTTTTTCTTTTACTCTATCACCTACAGCTGTTTCAGCTTTAACTACTTCTCCTGGATCAGCATCTCTATACTTATAATCATCGGGTAATTTTAATTTTTTATCTTGTTCCTGTACTATAGTATGCTGGTAACCATGTCTATAAAATTGACCTATTCTATTTGTAGAGCCCTTTTGTTTACCAGATTTATCTAGCTCCTCAGCTTCTTTTCTTAATCTTTGAAATTCTTTTCTATCTTCTTTTTTGCCTCTAGTATTAAGTTGAGTAAAGAATGCAGTCATATTATAATAATCCATTTGTGTCCAATCATCAAAAGGGTGATCATGACACTGCGCGCAGTTAATATTCATTCCTGCAAAAGCTTGAAAAGTATTACTAACATTATCAAGTAACATACCTTCATCACGTAAAAAATATCCTACTTCAGGATTTTCCCAAATATTGCCTTCTGCAGTTAATATTTTTTTAATAAATTTATCATAAGGAGTATTGTTTTGTATCTCTTGCTTTACCCAGGTTATATATGTATCCCCATCTATATTATTTGAAAGACGTCTTTTTATTCTTAATAAATCAGCATAAAAGTTAAACATGCTTTCAGTATAACCTTTTGAGTTCTGCAAATCTTCTATAAGCTTTTTACGATCTGGTCTTCTAATAAAAGCTTTCCACTCTTGATATGTTGGAACTCTTCCTACTATATCTAAATATGCTCTTCTAACAAAAACAAAACTAGATGCTACTACAGGCATCTCTTTATTGTTTCGCTTTAAATTATCAGCTATAATATTATCTATCTCCCTACTTGGATCTCTTGAGGGGTTAGTTGCTAAAACATCAGTAAATAGTAAACATAAAAATATTGCTACGGCTTTAACCATAACAATATTTATACGTCTCTAACGTAGAAAACTACTTCTTTCTTCGTTTACAGGGACCACCTTGACCACGATATTTTTTATGACCTTTAGAATTTCTAGAAATTCCCTGTCTAGTCTTTTTAGGTTTTTTATCGTTAACTTTCCAAGTAGTGCTATTAGTCTGTTTTGCCATATTTATATATTTTACCTTCTTCTGTTACAATTGCAAGATAACTACCCTCATCCCAGTAAGCACTCGCAGATATATTTTTAGTAGAAAGAGCTTTTATTTTTTCTTGAGCTTGTAAAAAATGCCGTCCTGCGCACTTAGCCCACATTTTTAAATCGTTAGGGTAGATATACTCTAAATTATCCATCTACCTCGTCATAATGGAGACCTTCATTACCATTCTGACCAATTATATCCATTCGCTTTTCAGCTTGAATTTCCTCCTCTTCAGTCAATTCATTTAATGATTTATCTTCTTTATCCTTCTTTCCGAATATAGCTTCATAATTATCACTATATTCTTTATACGATACAGATAGTGGTCGTGGTTTGTCTCCTTTACTCATACTATATATTATAGTATATAAGCAAATAGATTCAACTATTTACCTGATACAGGCTTGAAGTAAAGCTGTCTTTCAAGCTTTCTAAAGCGAGCATCTGAATGCCATACTTCATCTGTCTGAGGAGTATATACACCCTCTTTACTTTGAATCGGAATTCCCTTCGACAGATTTAATGTAGAAGGCTGATAGATGTTCAAGGTGCCGCTTTTCGTCGAGGAGCTCGTCCCGCAAGATGTCAGCCCTATCATTAGAATCGACGTCGCCATTAATACGTAATGTTTCAATTTCATTTATTAGTTTTTTTTGTTTGTCTCTAGATTCAGTTACTACGCGGTGATAATGCGTTCTATTTCTTAATTCAAAGTACGCAACCAAGGCACGTAAAGCACCTTTAATTAAACCACCAGCCATTTTAACTATTTCTTAGTAGCTTTAGCAACTGCTTTTTTAACAGTGCTTTTTACAGTATCTTCTACCTTTTCTTCAACTACTGCTTTTGCTTTTGCTTTGCCGATATTAAGTGCTAAAAATTCAACAGCTTTATAAACTTTTGAAACCCAAGTACCTTCTTTAGGTGTTGGAGTTGCAGCACAAAACGCGGCAGCGGCAGCAATAATAGCTGCTACTAGTCCGAACCAAGGTTTATCACTTATAAATTCGAGTATCATATCCATACAACTATTTATCTTATTAATAGTATTTTACAACGTTTTAAATAAATACTTTTATGTCACTTAAAGATACTACAAAGAAAATTCAAGAGGCTGTTGGTACAACAGCAGATGGTATATATGGAAAAAATACCGCATTAAAAATTATTGGTAAATTAGGATTTACTAAAGAAGAGTTAACTAAAATTATACAGAAAAAAACTGACTCACTTCCAGACGGTGCTTATGGACCTAACACAGCAAAAACTATTCTCGAGGCGTTAGGCTTAAGTGAAACTCCAGCTGTAGTTGAGGTCGCATCAAGTGCTGTCGACGGGTCATATCCTGAAGTAAGTAAACCTTCACCAAACGTCTCATCATCAAGAATAAGACCTGAAGGTGTAGTTTTACATCACTCTTCAGGTTCTTATGCAGGGTCAGTTAGTTGGATATGTCAATCTAAGTCACAAGTATCATATCACTGTATAATTGATACTAACGGTGAAAGAACTATTTTTGCTGATGATGATCGCAGATGTTGGCATGCAGGTAAATCTAACTTTAATGGCAGAACAAACTGTAACGGTTTTTTATTAGGATTAGCATTTAGTGGTAATACAAATGCTAGAGAGCTAACAGATGATGAAGTTGCATCTGCAGTTGAATGGTTGGTGCCAAGATTTGAAAAGTGGGGATGGCCTAAAGATCTATCTACAGTCACTACGCATAGAGAAATATCTCCTGGTAGAAAAGATGATATAGATTCTAAGGCAGAAGCTAAATTAAGAAGTGCATTAGAAGCTGCGCTTAATAAATAATTATATGATTAGAAGGCTAACAGAAAATAGTGTAAAAGTTTGTTGCGGTAAGCAAGGCTGCCCAGTAATCGAAAAAATTGATGATGACAATTATAAGGTTACAGATGATGATGGTAATACTATTATAGTCAAAAAAGAAGAGTTAAAGCTTATGGGAGATGCTGTCAATGCTATTGACGGTGATGAAGAACTTCTCTGTGGCTGATTTAATATTCTACACCTTAGCTTCATATGGCCTCTGTTATATATTAATGGAGGGAAAGATTTTTAATTTTGTTAGAGACAAAATTACTAAGATCAAATTCTTTAAGGATTTGTTGAATTGCTCTCTTTGCACAGGTTTCTGGACAGGTCTCGTCATAGGAACTTATGCTAGCAGTTACAATAATATTCTTTTTGCTTTGTATAGCAGTAGCAGTTGCTATCTTATCTATCTAGTTAATAGCATACTACTCAACAAAGTGTACCCTACTGAGAAAGAGAAATAATATGCTTTTTCAATCTAGACAACTGTTCGAGAGCATAATGCATACCATCATCGTTAGCTTCTTCTTGAAGCTCTTCTATCTTTTTTAAAACATCTTCATTTTTTATTAGTGCTGCTTTAACTTCTTCATCTGCAATTATAGCTACAGTAGGTGTTTGATAATAGCCAGCTTGACCTGCCTCGTATGGAGAATAACCCCCAGCACCTGGATATGCAGTTGGTAATTGACCTTTACGATAAGAATAACCAGGAGAAGACATATTTGCAGTATATTTAGCATTAGGTCCAGGGTTATAATCTAAACCCCTATAACCTTCATATATCTTCTGTATCTTCTCAAAATCGTTCACATATATATTTATTGAAAAAATAATGTTTTACTATATAATATGTTATGGAAGTTACAAAGTTTACATTTGACGAGCTTAATATGCTATCTAGATATATAGCTAGTAGAGCTAAAAAATACAATTTTACACATATAGTTGGTATAGCACGTGGAGGTATTATACCTGCTACTATCATTAGCTATGTCTTAGATATACCGTTAGTTACATGCAGCGTTAGCTCTTATAATGATACTATCAAAGGGGAGTTAACTGTACAAGATGATTTAAATATATCTAAGTTTACTAAAGACAGTAATGTTTTAATTGTAGATGATATTTGTGATACTGGTGATACTGTAGATTGGGTAACTAATAAACTAATTACAGCCAATATAAAGCATGAAACTGCTTGCATCTTTACTAAGAAGAAACATATAGAAAAATTAAAGTTTTATGGAAATGTAGTATCTGAAGATAAATGGATTGTTTTTCCGTGGGAGTAGATTAATATAATATAATGGCAAGTAGACGAATAACGTGTTTAATAACTGGTAAGAGCTATACTTATAGTCAAGATTACTATGATAAAAAAGTTAAAGACTATGTGGATGAAGATAACCTTAAAAAATATTTTATAACGCAGAAAGCTAAAAATTATCTCAATAAAGGTTATTCGATTCAAGAGATAAGAAACATATTAAATGTTAATGAAGAAAATTTACCTACTGCTGATTCTCATGTATTAGTAGAACTTATTGAGTTTCATAAGATTCAAGCATCTCAAACTGCTAAAAAAATATCAAATACTTTAAACTTTGCTACACATAAATCCGATCCAGAGGTAACCCATTTTATAAATAATATAAGAGATTATGAACAAGACTAAACAATTTATCGCACAGCAGGGCTCAAATACTACAGTAAAAATATTTGAAGCGGGAACCGGACAATTATATAGAGTTATTACTGTTGGTGGTAATATTGTATCTCAACCTTACATAGCAGGTCATATTATGACGGTAACGGTCGAGTCAGCAGGAAAAAAGCATGTAAAGACATTTGCTCTTCCTCATGGTAGCTTGCAAACTTCAGTCCCAGTATAAGTAGAATTAGGTAATGGACGGAAGTACTATTTTTACAGAGCAGCTATCAAGAAAACCTAACAAGTATCCATGGACAGATCAGTTCATTGAAGCTATGCATAATGGGTTTTGGACTGATAAAGAGTTTTCATTTAAATCAGATATTCAACAGTTTAAAGTTGAACTTTCTGATCAAGAGCGAGAGATAATTGTACGTACTTTATCTGCTATTGGTCAGATTGAAGTAGCAGTTAAAACATTTTGGGCTAAGTTAGGAGAGAATCTACCTCACCCATCATTATCAGATTTAGGTTTTGTTATGGCTAATGTTGAAGTTATTCATAATAATGCCTATGAAAGGCTTATAAGTATACTTGGATTAGAAGAAGTCTTTGAAGAAAATCTTAAATTAGAATGGATACAAGGGAGAGTAAATTATCTTAGAAAATATACTCATAAATTTTACAAAAATAGTAAGAAGCAGTATCTTTATGCTCTAATACTTTTTACTCTTTTTGTAGAAAATGTTTCTTTGTTCTCACAATTTTATGTAATAAATTGGTTTGCTAGAAATAAAAACGTATTAAAAGATACAGATCAGCAAGTTAAATATACTAGAAACGAAGAAAATATTCACGCATTAGTTGGCATGAAGATTATTAACACTATACGTGAAGAGAGTCCAGAGCTATTTGATGATGAGTTAGAAGAAAGAATACTACATGAAGCTGAAGAGGCGCTTAAAGCTGAGAGTAAAATTGTAGATTGGATGGTTAATGGGTATAAAGAGACGGGGTTAAATGCTACTCTTTTAAAAGGTTTTATTAAGAATAGAATTATCAATTCATTAGAACAAATAGGATTTAAAGCTCCGTTTGAGATTGATAATGATGCTTTAGAGGCTACAATGTGGTTTGAAGAGGAGTTAATGGGTAATAATATGGCAGATTTTTTCCATACAAGACCTACCGAGTACTCTAAGAAAAACCAATCATTTGACGAAGACGATTTATTTTAATATGAAAGATTATAGCTGGCTTAACGCTGATTCGAGAAAATTTCTCAAGCGAGGGTATTTAGAAGAAGACGAGACTGCAGAAGAAAGAATAGAAACTATAGCAAAAACTGCAGAAAAGTATCTTAAAATAAAGGGCTTTTCTGATAAGTTTACCGACTATATGTCTAAAGGTTATTATTCTCTTTCATCTCCTATATGGTCCAACTTCGGTAAAAAAAGAGGTTTGCCTATTTCATGCTTTGGTAGTTATATACCTGATGATATGGAGAAAATTTTAACTAAAGTATCTGAAGTAGGTACTATGTCTAAAGTTGGAGGTGGTACTTCAGGGTACTTTGGAGCAGTAAGACCTAGAGGAGCTCCTATTTCTTCTGGTGGAGCTGCTACAGGCGTACATCATCAACTTACAGTATTTGATGCACTTATAAATTATGTTTCACAGAGTAATGTAAGACGTGGTTCATTTGCAGCTTATTTACCTGTAGAGCATGATGATATAGAAGAGTTTTTAAGAATAAGATCAGAGGGAGACCCTATTCAAGATTTATCATTTGGTGTTTGTATAACAGATGAATGGATGCAGTCAGTTGTAGATGGAGATAAAGATAAGCGTAAGTTATGGGCTAATATTATTAAGAAGCGATATGAGACTGGCTATCCTTATATATTTTGGACTGATACAGCTAATAACAACGCTCCACCGGTATATAAAGATAATAAGAAAAAAATTCATGCAAGTAATCTTTGTACTGAAATCTTTTTATCTACAGATGAAGATGAATCATTTGTATGTGACTTATCTTCTATTAACTTAGCTAAATGGGATGATATAAAAGAAACTGATGCAATAGAGACGTTAGTGTACTTTCTAGACGCTGTAATGTCTGAATTTATTAAAAAGACTGAAGGAGTAAAGTATATGGAAGCTCCTCATAACTTTGCTGTAAGACAACGTGCTATTGGAGTAGGTGTATTAGGTTGGCATTCATATTTACAGTCAAAGATGATTGCATTTGAATCATTATTTGCTAAAGGCATCAATCAAGAAATATTTGTATTAATGAAAGAGCGTTGTGATAAAGCAACAGCTGAGTTAGCAGAGCTATTTGGTGAGCCAGAATTGTGTAAGGGTTATGGAATTAGAAACGCTACTACTATGGCTATAGCTCCTACTACTAGTAGCTCATTTATCTTAGGTCAGATATCTCCTTCAATAGAACCTTTAAACTCTAACTATTTTGTAAAAGATTTAGCTAAAGGTAAATTTACTTTCCGGAATCCTCATTTAGTTAAACTACTAAAAGAGAAAGGTAAAGATGATGCTACTACATGGAAGAGTATTTTAAACCATGGAGGTAGTGTTCAGCATTTGAAATTTTTATCTGAAGAAGAAAAAGATGTTTTTAAGACGTTTGGTGAAATATCACAGAAAGAAATTATTATACAAGCTGCTATGAGACAGAAGTATATTGATCAAGGTCAATCTTTAAATTTAATGATACCACCAGAAACTAAGCCGAGAGAAGTTAACGAGCTACTTATATACGCTTGGCAAAGCGGAATTAAGTCGTTATACTATCAAAGAAGTGCTAATCCAGCTCAGGAACTTGCGAGAAATATATTGAATTGCGCTTCATGTCAAGGCTAAGAATTATGAATTGGAAATATACAAATCAACAAGATACAGCTGAACAAGCTCCGCAATACATAGTAAATTCAGGCGCGTCAGGTAGCGGTTCAGTTACTAAGAGTGTAGAAAATAATATATATTTTTATGGTGATATTTTAGAGTCAAATGCGTTAGAGTTAAATGCAGCATTATTTGAATTAGATAAAAAATTATCTATTAGCGGTGTCTTTTTAGATGTAAAACCTATTATTAATTTAAGAATTAATTCCTATGGTGGTTCTCTATTTGCTGGGCTAGCAACAGTAGATGTAATTAGAAATCTAAATAGCGAAGTTCATTCATACGTTGAAGGTGCAGCTGCATCTGCTGCTACTATTATTTCAGTAGCTTGTAATAAAAGATATATTGGTAAATATTCAAAAATGCTTATTCATCAATTGAGCTCAGGTATATATGGTAAGTACACAGAGTTAGAAGATGATATGGAAAATAATAAGCATCTTATGACAACTATAAAATCAATATACAAGCAATATACTAAATTGCCTATGAAGAAGCTAGATGAGATATTAAAGCATGATTTATGGTTTGATAGTAAGACATGCTTAGATTACGGACTAGTAGATGAAATAATTTAACTAGGTTGTTCTTTTTGAAAAGACCCATCTTTTTGTATTTGTGGAAACTCAGGATTAATAATGCCATCTAATGATACCCTTTCACGGTCATGAGGCAGTACTGTATTAGTTGATTCCTTTTCTACAGATCTTGGTGGTGATGGTATAGACGTTGGTACCTTTTTGTTATGGTCTATTGGTTGCGCTGGTGTACTATAACCGTCTATATTAATATTTTCTACAGAGGCTATTTCTCTTATATTAGCACCTGACTCTGTTAATCTAAGAGGTAAATTTTTAAAATGATGAGAATGAGGATAAAGCTCAACTGTATTAGCAGTGTCTAAAGCTTTTACTGTATATTCTCGATTGCCTATTTTAACGGTACCAATTACTTCGCCTGAAACTAACCTTCCAAAAACCGTTGTATCCTCTGTCTGTTGTAGTTCAGCTGGAGCAGTTACATGGTGTAGATATGTTTCGCCTTGAAGATAACTACCACCTCCTACTACTAAATTATTTTTAACTCCCAAGCCTGGTTCAATATAAATTTGTTTATTTGATCTAAGAGATATATTTTTTTGTGAGGTAAGCTCTACTAAGTTTTCACTACCTATATGTATACCTTTAGATGAGTTTATATGGACTTTATGTGCTGCTAATTTATAGCTTGTAGCACCAACTTCAACAGGACCAGTAGTTTTAATATCTACACCACCTGAGCCCACATTTACATTGAATTTATTAGTAGCATGTAATGAATAATTTCCTACAGGAAATCTACTATTGTCTACTTCTTCAACATGAGGGACTGATTCAACCTGAACATAAGCACCTGCATGCTCACCTACTGATACTCTCCCAGGAGTTGATCTACCTTCATCATCGAATCTTATAGACGGGTAATCGTTTACAGTAGCTCCAACCATAACTACTTTATTTCTAAAAGTAAACTCTTGATCATCACCACCCACACTTGCACCATCACCAAAAGCTTCTATTTCTAAATCAGTTAATTTTTCTTTTTGTAATCTAGTTATATCCTGCTCTAGTGTTTGTTTTTGTGGTGTAGGGGGAAAATCCCCACCTTCTGTAGCTGGGTTATCTTCATTTAAATAATCTACTGATGAAGGATTTAGTACTTTAAAAGTACTAGGTTGCCTGCTATAAACTGAGTAACTATTAACTTGATTACTCCCACTTCTAACTACTGAGCTTGATGAACTTGAATTAGGAAACCCTGCATCTTGATTTATATAAATCTCTTGACTCTTAGAGGGATTTTGACTTCTTGTTCCTGTAAAAGGTGTCTCTACTCCATTAGGATAACTCTTACCACCTCGTTGTATATCAAACATCGAGTTACGCTCAGCAACAGGTCTATATTCTTCTTTCCAGGCTTCTATTGCTGATACTTGACTTTCATTAGTAAAACCACTTTGATATACTTGTGAACCGGTAACCTTTTTTACATAATTTCCATTTACTGATAGATGCTTATCATTTCTTACAGTCTCAAAAAAATCATTTACTACTAATAGTTGTTTATTTTCTTTTGCGTATTCTGAATTGACTTGTGGAGTTATCTTAATATTACTACCGTGATAATTATTAATATACACACTCTCTTGACCTGTAGCGTTATTAAACTCTAAAGAGCCACCTCGCTGATTTAATACAGCTTTATTCTTGTATAGATCTTGATTAGCTTCTAATGCTTCTTTATTCATGATGTTTGATTAAATGTTCTTAACCAGTTTTGCTCTTTTGGAAACTCTTTATTATAAAAAGTTTCACCACCAATAACTATTATAGAGTCTACATTAGCATCATATCCCCCCGCTCTAACTTTTCTTGCAACTCCAGCTGATGCGTTATGAGTAGCTCCTTTAGTAATGTTGGATCCTCCAACTACCTCACTAAATACACTGTCATAGTTAGTTCTTGTATTATTATTTACTGGTCTAGTTATACCCCTTTGTAGGGGTTCATAATATCTTGTATCGGTAACTATAGAATGAATAGATCTTCCTTCTGCAGCAGCTCTATTAGAAACTGTTTCCATAAAAGCTAGCTGCGCATTTCTTCCCTGACCACCAACTTCTGATTGCATAAGCTCATATAATAGCCGTTTAGTTTCAGGGTCTATATTACCTAAATCTCTTCTTTCATTTACTTTCTCTCTGCTTAAATCTGCTGTAGGACCTGGTTGAGGAGTTGGCTCTGGAGGCCTATCTTCTGCGCCCTGAGGATTACTTTCTGTACTAAATGAACCTGGATAGTTTTCATCTTGATAAACTTGAGCAGCTTCTGGGTAAGAAGGTATTGATGCAAAGTAAACAGGAAAATTTATATCACCTCTTTCAAAAAATACCCACACATGAGCACCAACTTGAGGTACTCCGTATATACCACTCGCTAATGGACCAGATAATTTAGGAATATAAGCACCTGCTGTAGGATTATTTTGTGGAAAATCATCTATAGAGGAACCTGCGCCAGCGTTATCTCTATTAGCCATTTGCATAGCTGGTGTACCTCCTCCTGTTTTACTATTTATAGGATTTGTAGACGTGTTACTATTAACATACGTTGCTTTACTTATTTGATCTTGCTCCTTAGCACTATAATGACTTAAGCCTCTTTCACCAAATAGGCCTGAAGCTTGCTCTGCCCATGGAGTCATATTCATTAACTCTTTATGTAGACTCGGATTTAAATCTGCTATTTTAGCTGGTGCGTTATATATAGCTTGAGTAACCTCTTTATTATAATTTAAATTAGTAAGCTCAGGAATAAAGATTTTTACTCTTTGCATTTTATTAGGATCATTATTATTAATAACTATACCTCTAAAAAAAGAACTTACGTCTCTTTTGTATTCGTTATTTTGATCTGAACCTCTTACGTACATGTATCTATATTTAATCCTTGAACTTATAACGCAAGTAACTATAATAAGGTATGCTAGTAAGTCATGAATCCCCTATCGCTATATTAGATGAGTCTCGTAATTATAATGATTACGATTATGCTTTAGTGCATTTATTTGAGACAGATCCGGAGTATTATAATTTTTTTAAAATATCAAAAACGTTAGGAAGGGAGGTTCTCTTAGATAATTCTATTTTTGAATTAGGTCATTCATTTGAACCTAAAAAATTTGCTAAGTATGTTCAAGAGTTAGAGCCTACATACTATGTAGTACCAGATGTATTAGAAGATAGTCAACAAACTTGTTCTTCATTTAATAAATTTACTTTAAATTACCCGGATTTACCTGGCCTAAAGATTGGAGTTGTACAAGGTAAAACGTATCAAGAGTTAGTAGAGTGTTATAGGTTTATGGTTAATCATGCTGACTATATTGCTATTTCTTTTGATTACTCTTGGTACGAAACTATTGCTTTCTCTAACGTTAGTTGTAAACTAGAACAGCAAACGAAAGGTAGGCAACGTTTTATCGATATGCTTATACAAGATAATATTTGGAACTCAAGTAAGCCTCATCATCTTCTTGGCTGTTCATTAGCTCAAGAATTTAAATATTATAGAGATGTTGAAGGTATTAGATCTGTAGATACTTCTAACCCTGTAGTAGCAGGATTACTTGGTAAGAGATATTATAAAAATATAGGTATGTTAAATAAGCCTTCTACACTTCTTGCAGATCTTATTAATTCTGAAGTTAACGACGAGCAAAAAGCAGATATACTATATAATGTAGCTGAGTTTAAAAAGCTTCTCTTGACTAAATAAATTAATGAACAAAGGTCATCAGGATATAATTGTTCGAACTAACGATAAAGATTTTTTTCCTTTAGTTAATAAACCCCTTTTACGCTTTTTACTTTATACTCTAATCTGGTTGTTTGGAGTAGGATTTACAGTAGTCCCTGCTTGGGCTGTGGTAAATTATTTTATTTCGAAGTAGCTCTATATATAGTATCCCAACCCTTACCAGGTTTATTCTTTTTAAGACTTTCTATTCTTTCCTTCATCATCTCATAGTATCCTAGCAGTTCAGGATATGTCATTTGATTTAATTCAATCATTTTTAGAGCTCTATTCCAATGCTGTTTTCTATAATAAGATAAAAATGTCTCATGATGGGATACATCACCTTCAGATATAACAGTATAAATTTTAACCCCCTCCTTCTTACCTTTAACTGCTATTTTATCTAGTTCAACAAATATAAACTTATCTTCAATTCCTTTGACAGTTCCTTCACCTATAATAATACCTACTCTATATTCTTTAGTCTGACCTTCTAATCTTGAAGATAGATTAACAGCATCTCCTAGACAGGTATAATCAAATCGCTGTTCGGAGCCCATATTACCTACTACAACATCTCCTGAATTAATACCTACACCTATTTTTAATTCTTCTAGTCCTTCTTTCATTACCTCATTATTAAGTTTTTCTAATAACTCAAACATCTTTAAACCACATTTGATTGATTGTTCTTTATGATCTTCTACATCGAGAGGAGCATTCCAAAATGCCATTAGAGCATCACCTATAAACTTATCAACTGTACCGTTAAAATCTATTACACATCCTGTCATTGGGGTAAGATATCTATTAATGAGCTCAGTTAATCCTTGAGGGTTAGTTTTAAAATGCTCACTGATAGTAGTAAAGCCTCTCAAGTCACTAAACAGTATAGATAGCTCTCTTGTATCACCACCTAGCTTTAGTAAAGTGGGATCTTTTTGTAATAGCTTAACAATAGGAGGAGCTAAGTAATGTTCAAATTGCTTTTTAATTTGTTGTTTAGATTTACTTTCGCTTATAAATCTTATAAATGTAGCTACCGACCATGTAATAAAAATACAAATTATAGGCCAGGTATAATCAATTAACCATCCATTATCGTTATAAAATTTAAAACCTACACCTATACAAGAGCTCAAAGCAGCTAAAATAACTACTAAGCTAAATTTATATGATAACCAAAGAGCTCCTATAATAAGTAAAGAACAAAAAGCAGCAGTTATAATCACTTCATATACAGTTGATTCAGCAGGTCTAGTTAATCTAGAATCATCTATAATCATTTGAAGAGCAGAGCTGGTAACTTCATGCCCATACTTTATACCTGTTGAAGTAGCTATGGTATTACTTAAACCTTCACCTGTTAGCGCTATCACTGCTATTTTATCTCTTACGGCTGACCAATCTTCATCTATAAATGAAACTTTATCAAAATCATATTTATAATTTATCCATATTCTAGAATTTGCATCTGTCTTTATTGGATCAAAACCTGGGACTCTTATAGCTTCAACTCCACCAAGATCAACTTTAGCTTGATAGGATTCTTCACCTGCAAACATTCTTATAACTTCTAGAGGTATAGTAGGGTAAGCTTCTCCCTTAATCTGTATTACTAGAGGTAATCTTCTAACTACCCCATCAAGTTCAGGAGCGGTAACAATCATTCCAACGCCTGCTGCAACCTCCCCTAACTCTTTAACAGGTCCAATCGCTTCTGGATAGTCATATAACCAACCATCCAAGGGTTCACCAATAGTAGCTAACCCTCTTGGAATAGGTTGGCCTTTACCTTTTGTACTAGCTGATTGACCTATAATAACTGGTGCTTCGCTTAATACGTTAATAAGATCTACATCACCACCTAGTCTATCTGATTCAGCAAACAGAATAGGTATAACTACTAACTGAGCACCATTTTCAAATGCTTTAATTATACCACCTGCAATCAAACTTCTATTCCAAGGCCATTGACCATACTCATCTAAACTATCTTCATCTATTTCAATTATAGCGATATTTTCGGATTTAGTTTTAATTTGTTTCGTTTGATAATAGTCTATACCCTTTAATCTTAAAGTTTCAACAAAGAAGGGATCTGACATTCTTAAAATTACTAAAAGCATAGTAATTAACAAACATATTAAGTAGTTTTTTATATTAAAAAATTTCATTGTTGCTTTATATTAAATTGAACATTGTTACCGGAATTCATTTTTGCATTTATAATACTACCTTTATTGTCATAATTTACGGTAACATTACTACCATCTTCAACTATTAAAGATATCATATTATCTTTATCTTTAGAAAAGAAAACATACCTACCATCATCCATCTTTAAGAACGTATTCATTATTTGTTTTTCTTTTCTTTTAATTTTTATATCCTCAAATTCCTCTTTCTCTTCCTCTTCTTCAGTATTCTTATCGTTTTCTAAATTATCTTTTTTTTCTTTATCTTCTTTAACTGCTGGCCCATCTTGTTTAATAACTTGAGGTGGTGTAGGAGGAGCTATAGCTGAAGTAACCGAAGTAGCTTGGTAAGCTTTATTTAAAGTTACTGTTCCTCCTAATGTTGATACATCTATCGAGCCTACATATGACTTACCGGTGTCGTCTGTAGAAGGTAGTAGTAAAAAGCTACTTGCTCCATCTTCTTGTACATTCATAGTAAAGTCAGTACCTCTTACAGAAACAGATGCAGTAGGTGACTTTATCTTTACATTTTTTCCTGAATTTTGAGCTATTTTACCTGATGAATATCTTATAGTACCTAAAGCTGCTTTTAAAGATAGCTTACCAGTTTTCTTTTCAGGATTATAAACAAACTCGTCTATTAGTAATTTAGAGTATTCCGTAACGCTAACTTTAGTATCATCTACAAATTTAATATTTGTTCTACCCTTTAATGTTTCAATAATATCTCTCATTTCAACTGGAGTATCAACTTCAGTTAAAATTTTATCACCCTTTCTCGTTATTTGTGCCGCTTTAGTTTGAGATACTACGTTTCCAACCTTACCATATACAGATATAGATAAAAGATTAAGGATTAGTATTAGTATCACCTTGCGGTATACCATCTGGATTTGTGTATGTATTAACTGGTGTAACCCCATTATCAGTTTGTTCTGGCATAAACGTTGGATCAAAGGTACCGTCAGTTTGGAATATTTGATAGGTGTTTTCATTTCCTAAGATTGAAAGTTCAAGAAATTGGCTTTCTGAACCTACTTGAGATACCAATAAATTATTACTACTTCCAAAAACATCAACTAGTTGCCCATGACCAATCAGGCCGCCGTGACCTTCTTGATAAGAACTTATTGTATTTAAAGAACCACCAATATAATAATCAGTAAATGTATATGAAGTATCGAATAGTAATAGTTCGATATCATTTGAAGCTCCTTCAACATTTAAGTTAATAAGACCGTTATTTACAGTAGCTTTTTGTGTATCTTCTTGATTACCAGCTATAAGCACATCATTAGAATCTCCTGCTACAAAAGCGTTAACAGTATTTTGATCACCCTCGAGAGCTAGAATAAACTCATTAGCATCACCCTCTATCTGTAGATTTACTTCTTCTTCATTACCAATCGAATCTATATCAATCAAGTTTTCATTACCTATAGTAGCTACATTAAACACTACCTCTTCACCTTCGATTCTAGATCGATTAGTACCTTCACCGAGTTTGTTACTCGATCCTATTTGTGAAATGTTGAATATACCTGCACTACCAATCTGATCTAAATAAATTTCATTAGAAGAGAAAACCAAGCTAGTTGATAAAGCTAGCGATATTAAAATAGATTTTATTTTCATAAAAGTATTTATGTAAAATCTACCTTTTTATTGAGCCTAGTCGCGACTTATGTTTTATAGTAGAAGGGGTATTAACCTTTGTATCTTTAGTTTCTTTTATTGGTGTTACTGTTTTTTCTTTAGGCTTAACCTTAAACTTCCACATACCCTTCTTTTCACCTTGCTCTATTAAATCTACTATAGCTAAATCTATAGCTGCTCTAGTAGCAACTGAAACTAATTCATTTTTAGCAAAACCTACTTCAAACTCTACAGGATCTAAAGCTGCGTTTACGAATTTAAAAACATCTGAACCTACTGAAGTAGAGTATATAGTTTTAGAAACTGTAGAGGACAATAGTATTTCACTTGTTAATGTACTAACAAATCTTAAAGAAACTGTAACAACATCTTTTCTATGTTGCTCATGAGCACCTATACCTAGGTATGCAGCTCCAATACCTCCTGAAACTGTATTTGTATCGTATCCTATAATACCTCCATGGATAAGCAAGCCTGCAAATAATAAAGGTTTAAGACCTGTATCATTATCTTCAGTAAAGTCTTCTCTAGTTTGTTGTACAAGAGCTCTTTCTCTCATTACAGTATCAAGTTGACCTCTTTCTAAAACTTTAAACCACCCATTTGATTCTAAAAGAGATTCAATTAACCATGCTTCTCCCCCTTGTGTGACAGCGGCTGAAAAACTAGCATAGTTATCAGCTTGTTTTCTAGCTCCCGTCATATCTTTAAAGCTATTCACCCCTACGTATATAGGCTCTCCATCTAATTCTGGAATGGTACTTAATTTAGTTGATAACGGCGTGGGTGCTATATACGGAGGTAGATTAGGACCAGTTTCTTTATAAGTTGTACAACTGCTTAAAAAAAGAGGTAATACTATAACACTATTCAGTAGTAGTTTCTTCATTAGTAGGCTCAGGTAATAGAAGCGATCCAATAGGAATTAAAATTTCAGTAAGATCACCATCCGTATCTGCTACAGACAAACTAATTTGATCAGCAAGTCTATACCACGATATAGTATTACCATCTAGATCGAATGACCCAGAATCAGCACCCGTATCGGCAAATAGCTGTTCAGTAACCTGCTTAGAGAGCTCAGAATATATTCTAGACTGCAAGTTAGTCATGAATACATTAAGAGGTGTTCTTTGAGCAGCTAGATTAGCTTGAATCTCTAAAGACTTTATCTCATCCCTAATAACTTTACGTCTACCAGCTGAAATATTCTCTAGATTTATTTTATGCGCACTGTACCCAATACCTGTAAAGGATGGGGATTTGAATCTAAAAGTTAGTTCATTTGCAGAGACGCTACTACAGAAAAGTAATATTAACCAAATATACTTCATAACACTATTTACCTACAATAATATATATGGCTAGAGCTTGTTATCCAAATTAGTTAATTTTCTTCTATTTTCCTTTTTTTCTAATTCTTTTAATCTTTCCTGTTCTTGAAGGATCATTTGAATTTTGGTATTAAGTCGAATCATATCATTATCAAGCATTCTTATCCTATCTATCAAACCTATCAATGTACCTGTTGATTCATCTAACACTGGTTTAATTTCTTTTACTACCCAATTCCATGTATAGTAAACAAAGTAACCTAATCCGAAAGCTGCTATTATCGGAAATCCAAATTCATTTATTGCTTTTACTACTTCTTCATTCATTAGTCTTTTCTAGCATCTTCTTTACCTTCATTAGCAGCTAACCTATCTAAGTTTGGTTGTTTATTAAAAGCATATGAAACTAAAGTATCAATTTTTACTATATCATTATTCATAGTTTGAACTCTATTTTCTAATGATTTAATCATTCCCCCTAACCCTTTTACTGCACCAGTTATTTCACTGAGTATAAATTTTAGAATAATAAAAACAAAACTACCGCAAACAATAGCACCAGCTATCGGAAAACCTACATCAGTAACTAAATTAAGGAACGCCTCCATAAAATTATTTAGTATACACCTTGAAAAATAGACCTCCTAATATAAAATAATAAATAAATGCTCCAGTTAATACTCCATCTAATTGGTGACTATCTTCTTCAGAGCGATTGGATGGCCCTTAATAAGACTAAGTGTAGTAAAGCCGCTGCAGCGCATGCGATTA
>Ga0209645_1000491_pt1 | contig 20263 bp, 18 predicted proteins | sample ETNvirenome_6_30_FD_184070 | JGI IMG/M metagenome (GOLD analysis project Ga0209645, IMG submission 184070) | Marine viral communities from the Pacific Ocean - ETNP_6_30 (SPAdes) (version 2) | ecosystem: Environmental > Aquatic > Marine > Oceanic | place: Pacific Ocean | collected 2013-06-19
AGGTATGGGCAACTCAAGAGGTATTACAGGTATGAAATTAAACCACGCAGGTATACCTTACAAGCCGTTAAATGCAGTTCTTTGCGCTCAGGGTAAAGAAGATTAAATATATTAGTTATGGCAGTAAACGAACAAGGACATTACGGGAAATATAGTGGTAACGCAAGATGTTGCGTGGGTCACCCATACACTAGAGTTGATAGGTATAACTACAAGGCAACAGAAAAAGATGATGCTGCTCATATTGATTATCTAAAAAGAGATGTATTGTATGATGATCATCATGGTCACGATGATGAAAAAATGGTGGCAGATGAAAAGCACATATCTAAACTAGCTGGTGATATGAAGTATGATAAAGAACATCATGGACCTGCTAAAGACTTAGTTGGAAATCAACACAGACTACCAGATCATTTAAAACAAAAAATTTTAGATGCACCAGGAAAGATGATGGAAGGACCAGCTAAACATTGCTTTGGACCAGCTAAATATGCTTACGATAGTCCCAGCAAAAGATATTGCATAAAATGAAACCAAAAGGATTTGGAGACACTATTGCTGGCTTTACTAAAAAGACTGGTATTAAACATGTAGTTGATATAGTGTCTGAAGGTCTAAACATAAACTGCGGCTGTAATAACCGCCAAGAGTGGTTTAATAAAAAATTTCCATATAAATGATTGAAATAAAACCTGGTTACCAGACTTCAGTTACACCTGTGTACGAAAGAGATATGAAAAATGATCCAGCTATAGGTAGAACTCTGATTAACGGGGTTATAATTATGGATAAAGATTTATCGCCAGCACAACGAGTAGAAACATCTTCGCATGAAGGTGTGCATGCTGAAGAAATTGGAAATGGTGATTTTCATTGGGACGACGAAAAAATTTATTACAAGGGTAAACATTACCCAAAACATTTATTTGCTCATGGTAAGGGACCATGGGAAGATAGAGCTTATCGCGAGGAAATAAAAACAACATAAAATTAAAATCATGCCAAAAAAGAAAATGAAAACTAACCAAGATGGTGGTAGCTATACAGCTAAAAAGCCTGCAGCTGCTGCTGAAGAGTTAAAGAAAAACGAAGACGGTGCTGCTAAAATGGGGTATCAGCAAAAATTTGGAGCAGCTAGAATGTCGCCAAGCAAAATGGGTGATATGAAAGCAAGTGAGTTAATGCATGGTGCTGCTAGATATTATGATGGCGCTGGTCAGTATATGAACGGCGCGCCTAAATACGAAGGCGCTGGAAAATACGAAGGACCTATGGATAATCACCCTGGTGATGATAATGACTCTATGTTTAAAGGTTCTTCAATAACTGTAGGTAAAAAAGTGTTACGTCCAGAAGATTTTCACGATAAACCAGCCGCTGATAGAGTTAGAAGTACTTTAGCAGCTGAATCAACAGATCCTATTACTGACGCTCCATCACCTATTCCAATAGACGAATATGGGTATTCTACACATCCTGATGAAGGAAAAAGATCAGCCCAAAACCTCAGCTTGGGACTAAGAGAGCGACAAAGAAGACCTATAACAGAACAAGAAACAGAATTTGAAAAACAGTTTGGTTTACGTAAGTTTGAAGGCTTAAAACCATTCCTTGATGATACACCAACTATTGATTTTGCTAAATCAAGAAGAAGAAGTGAAAAACCAGCTCAGACATATAAGGCTTATAAAGAAGGTCCAGTAGCTCAAAGGTATCAAGAAAATGTAAATATAGCTAAACAGCAACTTGAAAAAGAAAAAGGTTTCCAAATTGGAGGTAAAGGCACTACAGTTAAATCCGTTTCAGGCCAACTACAAAGTTCAGCTAACAACGCAATGTCTGAACTTCAAAAGAAAGCCGCTGGCTTAACCGCAGCTCAAAATATTAACCAACCAAAGCCTAAAAAGAAAAAAGCAAGTTATCAGCAAAGATACGGAACAACAAGAACAGGTGATGCTTTAAGAGGTGTTGGCGGGGCAGTTCAAGATGTAGGTCAAGGTGTTGGCAATGTTGTTGAAAACATTGGAGATGCATTTAAAAGTATACTTCCTGTTAGAAGAGGTAAAAAAGTAAAATCAAGAGGTATTTTATAATTGTAATTTAAGTGAAATTTATGTGATATTTATATTAAATAAATAACTTAAATTAAATAAAATGAAATACTTAAATATACTTTTTTTACTAATATCTTTTTTATCTTTTTCGCAAGATAAAATTAATATTAAAAAACAATTACCTTTAGTAGTAAAGCATAAAGTAAATTATACTGATTATTTTTTAAGAGACATACAGTTCAAACAGTTTGCTTCAAAAAAAGATAAACGAACGTGGGCTAAAAATTCTAAAAAAGATCCAGTTCAGTTTGTTACTCTAACTGAATATCCTAAAAATATATTTCTAATGGCTATTTGGAGAAAACAAAGTATAGATTCTGTATTGGTAGGAGATGATTTATATGTTTATAAAACTACTAAAATAAAAAGAAAATTTTAAATGAAAAAACTTTTAAGTCTTTTAACAGGCGGTTTAATAAAAGACGTAGGTAATGTAATAGATAAACTTACAACTACAGACGAAGAAAGATTAGCTGCTAAACAAAAGATTCAAGAGTTGTTAGAAAAAGCAGATCAAGATGCGCAGACTCAAATTACTGAGCGCTGGAAACTTGACATGCAATCAGATTCATTTTTATCAAAGAATATTCGTCCTCTAGTATTAATATATTTAACTGTTATATTTACTGCGCTAGCATTTTTTGATGGTAACGTGGGTGGCTTTCAAGTAGATGAAGATTACATACCTATATTCCAGTCGCTACTCATTACCGTGTATGGTGCTTATTTTGTGGGTCGTACGTGGGAAAAGGCGAAGAAGTCAAGTAATAATAAATAATTAAATAACTTAAATTAAATTAAATGTCAAAATCAATTACAGCTGAAGAGCTTAAACAAATTAAAGATCAACAAACAGAGTTAAGTCAAATAGTAAATCAAATAGGTCAATTAGAAGCAAACAAACACTCTTTGCTTCATAAGATTGCTGGTGTTAATGAAAGTATTGAGGAAACTAAAAAGAAGTTAGAAGGGAAATACGGATCTATTAACATTGATTTAGAAACTGGCACTTACACTGAAATCAAAAAAGAAGATGATGGTGATTTGAGTGTTGTTAAATCAGAAGACTAATGAGTACTGTTATAAGAAAAATCAGTATTGGTTCTGATTATAAGAACGATGCTATGCACTACGCGATAGGCCAACAGGTCTATGGTGGTCATGAAATATCACACATTCTGTTTGAAGACCAAGACGCTTCTTATAACATATTCATAAAGAAAAACAATGAGGTATTGCCATGGAAGAAATTTAATTCTAACATGGCAATATCCGTTGAATATGATTTAGAATATTAATGAAAAGCGTTTTTGACTTTATAGTAAAACCGCTCGGCGAAAAATATAACAATAAAATAAAAATAGGTGATATTGAGTTAGTGTTAAACACTAAAGTAGAAAACCATAAATTTGTAAATAATTTTGCCGAAGTAATTGCTACACCTATAGCTTACAAAACACCAGTTAAAAAAGGTGATATTATAGTTATACACCATAATGTTTTTAGAAGATGGTATAATATGCGTGGTGAACAAAAAGATAGTAGATCTTTTTTTAAAGATGATTTGTATTTTGTTTCTCAAGATCAAGTGTATCTATACAGCAGTGGTAATACTTTCAAGTCTTTTGGTGATAGATGTTTTGTTTCACCAACCAAAAATAAAAACGTTTTAGATAACAAAAAAGAACAAAGCCTTGTAGGTATACTAAAAATAGGTAATAGTTCACTAGAAGCGCTAGAAATAAACCCTGGCGACGTTGTAGGCTACAAACCATTTAGCGAGTATGACTTTGTTATCAATAATGAGCGATTGTATTGTATGAAATCAAATGATATTGTAGTTAAGTATGGACACAAAGAAAACCAAACTGAGTATAATCCAAGCTGGGCAAAGAGCAGTTGAAGAATTAATTAAAGTTGCTAAAGAACCTATTGTAGACTCAGGTGATGACATAACTGCTGATAGATTGAAAAATGCAGCAGCAACAAAAAAATTAGCAGTGTTCGATGCTTTTGAAATATTACATAGAATACAAGAAGAAGAAAACATATTAAACGAAAAACCACAAGAAGTAAAAGAACAAAAAACTTTTAAAGGTTTTGCTGAAGGAAGATCTAAATAATGTACGATCAAAGTTTGTTTAAAGTATTAGATGATCATATAAAACCTAATATAATTAAGAAAAATAATAGGTATAAAAAGTGGGAGTACGGATACAATAAGGAACATGACGTTGTTATTATAAGCAAAACAGGTAAAATTGGTGAAGTATACGAAATACAAAATTTAAAAATAGCCTTGCCATTAGAAGAAAATGTTTTTAGTTTTGATGACAATAGATGGTCAAGAAAAGATCTACCTAAGCAATTAAGTAAAATAAAAACAATATTTGACTGGGAACAATATCCGGTAGATTTTAAAGAAGAGTGGTATGACTATATTGACGAAGAGTTTGAAAGAAGGGAAAAAGGCTTTTGGTTTTATAACAAGGGCAACCCTACTTATCTTACTGGTTCTCATTACATGTACTTGCAGTGGAGTAAAATTGATGTTGGAAAACCCGATTTTAGAGAGTCAAATAGGCTTTTCTATATCTTCTGGGAAGCTTGTAAAGCCGATAATCGTTGCTTCGGAATGTGTTACCTTAAAAACCGACGCTCTGGATTTTCATTCATGGCATCGGGAGAAGTGGTTAATCTTGCAACAATATCCTCTGATTCACGATATGGCTTGTTATCAAAATCAGGGCCTGATGCAAAATCTATGTTTACGGACAAGGTGGTGCCCATCTCCGTTAACTACCCATTCTTTTTCAAACCCATACAAGATGGTATGGACAGACCAAAGACGGAGCTCGCCTATAGAGTACCAGCCAGTAAATTTACGAGGCGTAAGATACTCGCAAACGAACCGCAAGAAGATTTACAAGGGCTTGATACGACAATCGACTGGAAGAACACAGGTGACAACTCCTATGATGGTGAGAAACTCAAGCTCCTCGTACACGACGAATCGGGTAAATGGGAACGGCCAAACAATATCCTTAACAACTGGAGGGTCACAAAGACGACGTTAAGATTAGGTAGTAGAGTTGTTGGTAAGTGCATGATGGGATCAACGTGTAACGCGTTAGACAAAGGTGGTGATAACTTTAAAAAACTATACTATGACTCAGACGTTACAAAAAGAAACGCCAATGGACAGACTCGCTCAGGATTATATAGTTTGTTCATACCTATGGAATGGAACTACGAAGGATACATTGATTCTTATGGATTACCTGTATTCGAAACGCCGGCAGAAGAGACTAAAGGACCACATGGTGAGATTATTGAAATAGGCGTAATTGATTATTGGCAAAATGAAGTTGATGGTTTAAAAGACGATCAAGACGGATTAAACGAATTTTATAGACAATTTCCAAGGACGGAAGAACATGCGTTTAGAGATGAAGCAAAAGAGTCTTTGTTTAATTTAACTAAAATCTACGAACAAATAGATTTTAATGGAGATTTAAAGCATAGTTCTCTTATTACTCAAGGTAACTTTCAGTGGCTTGACGGTGTTAAAGATACAAAGGTAGTTTTTATGCCTAACAAAAATGGTAGGTTTTTTATAACATGGATACCACCTGAAAACTTACAAAATCGTGTAATATTAAAAAATGGAATTAAATATCCTGGTAATGAAGATCTTGGGGCTTTTGGTTGTGACCCTTATGATATATCAGGCACAGTTGATAAAAGAGGTTCTAATGGATCTTTGCATGGGTTAACAACTTTTAGTATGCTAGACATACCGCCAAATCATTTCTTTTTAGAATATATAGCTAGACCTCAAACGGCTGAAATATTTTTTGAAGACGTATTGATGGCTTGTGTTTTTTATGGTATGCCGCTGCTTGCTGAAAACAACAAACCAAGATTGTTATACCATTTTAAAAGAAGAGGTTATAGAGGATATTCTATGAATAGACCGGATAAAGTTTACAATAAACTATCAGTGTCTGAAAGGGAAATAGGTGGAATACCTAATTCAAGTGAAGATATTAAGCAGGCTCATGCTGCTGCTATAGAAACTTATATAGAAAACTTTGTTGGATACAACAACGATAAATACGGTGACGTTTATTTTCAACGCACCTTAAACGATTGGGCTAAATTTAATATAAATAATAGAACAAAGCATGATGCTTCTATTAGTTCTGGTTTAGCTTTAATGGCTTGCAACAAACACAGATATAAACCAGTACCTAAATTAATTGTTAAAAATTACGATTTAGGTATAAAGCGGTATGATAACACGGGAGTTGTTTCAAAAATTATAAAATAAATGGAAATAAACTACAACGCTAATAGCGCCTTTCCAAATCAGGTAGTACCTTTGGAGGAAAAGATGAGTTTAAAATACGGTAAACAAGTTGCCGATGCTATACAGTCTGAGTGGTTTGCTCAAGGTAGAACTAATGGTAATAGATATTTAACTACATTTAATAATTATCATACCCGTAGATTATATGCTAGAGGTGAGCAACCTGTTCAAAAATATAAAGATGAATTGTCTATTAACGGTGATTTGTCTTATCTTAATTTAGACTGGAAACCAGTACCTATACTATCTAAATTTGTAAATATATTAGTTAATGGTATATCAAACAAAGATTATGATATAAAAGCTTATGCTCAAGATCCAGAAAGTTTAAAGAAAAGAACTAATTATGCTAAAGCTTTAGCTAAGGATATATTTGCTCAAGATATTATAGAGCAATTAAAAGCAACAACTGGCCAAGATATATCTAAGACAAGCGTATCAAAAGAAAATCTACCTAAGACCATAGAGGAAATGGAGTTGCATTTGCAGCTTAGTTATAAACAATCTATAGAAATAGCTGAAGAAGAAGCAATAACTCAAGTTTTAGCCACAAATAAATATGAGTTGCTAAAGCGAAGATTAAATGAAGATCTTGTTGTTTTAGGTATAGCAGCAGCTAAAACTAATTTTAACCCAAGCAATGGTATAACTTTAGATTACGTTGATCCTTCTTATATGGTTTATTCTTATACAGAGGATCCAAATTTTGAAGATCTATATTACGTTGGAGAAGTTAAAGCTTTGACTGTTGCTGAAATTAAAAAACAATTTCCGCATATATCTGATGATGAATTAGAAAAAATACAAAAATCATATAGCAACAATAATTATATTTATGGTTGGGGAGCATATGATGAAAATACTGTTCAGGTTTTATATTTCGAATATAAAACATACATGGATCAAGTATTTAAACTAAAAGAAACCGATCAGGGTTTAGAAAAAATACTAGAAAAACCAGATACTTTTGATCCTCCAGAAAATGATAACTTCACTAGAGTTTCTAGAAGTGTTGAGGTTTTATTTGAAGGCGTAAAAGTTTTAGGTACAGACATGATGCTTAAATGGGAAATGTCTGAAAATATGACGAGACCTTTAGCTGATACCACTAAAGTTGAAATGAATTATGCTATATGCGCTCCGCGTATGTATAAAGGTAGAATTGAATCACTTATTACTAAGACCATGGGGTTTGCTGATATGGTTCAATTAACACATTTAAAGTTACAACAAGTAATATCACGCATGGTGCCTGATGGTGTGTTTTTAGACATGGACGGACTTGCAGAAGTTGATCTTGGTAATGGCACAAACTATAATCCAGCTGAAGCATTAAACATGTATTTTCAAACCGGTTCAGTTGTTGGTAGATCTTTAACACAAGACGGTGCGATGAATGCTGGTAAAGTTCCTGTTCAAGAGTTATCAACATCTGCTGGTCAAGCTAAAATTGGAGCGCTTGTAAATACGTACAATTATTACATACAAATGATACGTGACGTGACGGGTCTTAATGAGGCTAGAGACGGAACGTTGCCAGATAAAGATACATTGGTAGGTTTACAAAAAATAGCAGCTCAACAATCAAACATAGCTACAAAACATATAAACAACGCTAGTCTTTATTTAACTCTTAGGCTTTGTGAAAATATATCTAAAAAAATATCAGATGTATTAAATTACCCTTTGACTGCTAAAGCTTTAAAAGAAAGTATATCTACTTATAATGTTGAAACTTTAAAAGAGGTTTCACATTTAAACCTTCATGATTTTGGTATATTCTTAGACTTAGAACCAGATGAAGAAGCTAAAGCTCAGTTAGAGCAAAATATACAAGTTGCGCTACAATCTGGCGGTATTGATTTAGAAGATGCTATTGATCTTAGGCAAATACGTAATTTAAAATTAGCAAATCAAATGCTAAAACAAAAACGTAGATTAAAAGCTGAAAGAGATCAGCAAGCACAACAAGCGAATATACAAGCCCAAGCTCAAGCTAACGCTCAACTTGCGGAACAAACTGCGCTAGCAGAAACACAAAAGCAAGAAGTGATAAACGAACAAAAAATAGCTTTAGAGCAAGCTAAATCTCAGTTTGAAATACAAAGAATGCAAACTGAATCTCAAATAAAGCAAACTTTAATGGCTGAAGAGTTTAGTTACAATATGCAGTTAGCTAAAGCAAGAGCTCAAGTAGAGAAAGAAAAAGAAAAAGAAATAGAAGATCGTAAAGACGAGCGTGCTAGAATTATTGGAACACAACAGTCTGAAATGATTTCACAACGTCAAAATGACGAATTACCAAAAAACTTTGAATCAGCTGGTAATGATTCACTAGGAGGTTTTGGATTAGAACAATTTGAGCCTCGTTAATTTTTAATTATTTAATTATATTATATTATGTCAGAAGAAAATGCGGCCGTAGAGGTCAAACAAGAAGGCGATTTTAAGATAAAATCAAAGCCTAAAAAGTTTACAGAACAAAAAAACGAACCTGTAAAAGTAGATCTTACAAAAGATCCTAACACAAAAACAGAAGAACCTATTAAGGTTGAAATAAAAGAAGAAGATGCCGTTCAAGCACAGAAGACAGATGATAGCGATGTTGCTATCGAAGAGCCCAAAAACAGTAGCGACAGCCAAGAAGTGGTTGAAGAAGTACGGAGCTCCGAAGAAAAATTAGAAAGTCCTATACAAGAAATTACTGAAGAAGAGCTTGATGAAAAAACAATGGAGCTCTACGAAGAAGCTGAAGAGGCTGTAAAAGAAACGGTTAAACAAGGTAAACCTTTACCTGAAAACATACAAGCACTTGTTGATTTTATGAATGAAACAGGTGGTACGATGGAAGATTATGTAAGACTAAATCATGATTATTCTAAAATAGATGATCAAGCTTTAGTTACAGAATTTTACAAAGCGTCTAAACCTCATCTTAACTTAGAAGAAATTAATTTTCTAATGGAAGATAAGTTTAAGTACGATGAAGAAATTGATGAGCCAAGAGATATAAAAAAGAAACAATTGGCTTTTAAAGAAGAAGTTGCAAAAGCCCGCAAAGAGCTTGATGCTATGAAAGATAAATATTACCAGGAAATCAAGTTGAGACCTGGTGTTACTCAAGATCAGCAAAAAGCTTTGGACTTTTACAATCGATATAATGAGCAGCAAGGAGTAGCTGAAAAACAAGCTCAGGATTTTAAATCTCAAACTGAACAATTATTTACTGATGATTTCAAAGGTTTTGATTTTAGTTTAGGTGAAAAAAAGTTTAGATATAAAGTTCAAAATCCAAAGCAAGTTGGACAATCACAAGTTGATATAAATAATTTTATCAGCAATTACATAGATGAAGAAGGTAAAGTTATTGATCCAAGTGGTTATCATAAAGCGCTTTATGCTGCAATGAATGCGGATAAAATCGCTAATCATTTTTACGAACAAGGGAAAGCCGATGGCATTAAAGGCGTTATCGACTCTTCTAAAAACCTAAGTAGTGACAAGCCACGGCAAGTTGCCGACGGAAACGTCTTTATAAATGGTTTAAAAGTAAGATCAATTAGTGGTGTAGATTCGTCTAGACTAAAAGTAAAAACTAAAAAATTTAACTAATTAAAACTTTTAAATTATGGGAACATTAACCCCTACGTTTGGTACTATAGTACCCTCGCAACTGCAACAAACACTAGCGAGTAACTATTTATCATTCGACGGCGCTGCTGGAGGAAACTTTGCGCAGCAATATTTGCCTGAGCTATACGAAGCTGAAGTAGAGCGTTACGGAAATCGTACGCTTTCTGGATTCTTACGTATGGTTGGTGCTGAACTACCAATGACATCTGATCAAGTAATTTGGTCTGAGCAAAATCGTTTGCATATTGCTTATGATGGTTGTACTAACGGTGGAGCAGCTAACACTATTACTATTCCAATCGCTATCGGTGCTAATCCAGTAGAAAATGTTATTTCGCCACAACAAACTATCGTTGTGTTGGATAGCAATGGTGCTGAATCAAAATGTTTGGTTGTTACTTCTGACACTACAACTGGTGTGCTAGAGGTACTTCCTTACGGTTCTGCTGACCTAGTTACTGAAGGACTTGTTGGTGATTTGAAGATCTTTGTATACGGTTCTGAATATCCAAAAGGAACTAACACTACTATCGCTGGAACTGGAACTTTGCAAAAAAGTGGTAACGACTACCCAATTATGTCAGTTACTCCTGCTTTCAAGCAATTTTCTAACAAACCAGTTATCATTCGTAACGCATATTCAATCAATGGTTCTGACACAGCTCAGATCGGTTGGGTAGAAGTTGCTACTGAAGATGGTACTTCTGGATATCTATGGTATCTAAAAGCTGAGTCTGAAACAAGACTACGTTTTGAAGATTACCTAGAAATGGCTGTTGTTGAAGGTGAGCAAGTAGGTGCTACATCTACTATTACTGGCGTAAGTGGTACTGAAGGTTTGTTTGCTGCGATCGAAGGTCGTGGAAATAAAATGGTAGGCTTTACAGCTGGTACTGGCATCGGTGACTTCGATGATATTCTACGTAACCTAGATACTCAAGGAGCTATTGAAGAAAACATGCTTTTCTTGAATCGCAACACTAATTTAGAATTTGACGATATGCTTGCTGGCTTATCTTCAGGTGCTGATGGTGGTACTGCTTATGGACTATTTGAAAACTCAGCTGAAATGGCATTGAACCTTGGGTTCACTGGCTTCCGCAGAGGTTCTTATGACTTCTATAAGACTGATTGGAAATACTTGAACGATGCTTCAACTCGTGGCGCTCAAACTGGGCCAGCTTCAGTAGAAGGAGTTCTTGTACCAGCTGGTACTTCAACAGTGTATGATCAAATCCTAGGAACAAACATTCGTCGTCCATTCCTCCACGTACGTTATCGCGCTTCACAAGCTGATGACAGACGTATGAAGTCTTGGCTGACTGGTTCTGTTGGTGGAGCTTTCACTAGTGATTTAGATGCTATGACAGTAAACTTCTTGTCAGAAAGATGTTTAGTTGTACAAGCTGCTAATAACTTTGTGATCTTCAAAGGAGCATAATCATTTTAAGGTTAAAGGGCGCTTCGGCGCCCTATAGCCTTTTTAATTATTTAATTTTATTATATCATGGCAAAAAAAGAAACCAAAGAGGTAGAAGTGCACGAACCAGAAGTAGTAGTAGCGCCACCTAAACAAATTAAAAAAGAAGTTAAAAAAGTAGATTCTTGGGAAATAAAACCAAGAACATATTTAGTTAAAGGTTCAAAGCAACCATTAACACTTACAATACCGAGCAGACACAGTAGGAAATTTCCATTACTATGGTTTGATCCTGTTAACAAAGAACAAAGAGAACTTAGATATGCAACTAATCAAAATTCTCCATTTGTGTCAGAGCAAAAAGGAGAAGTTACATTAGGACATATTACTTTTAGAGATGGTGTGCTTTCTGTTCCTGCTGAAAACCAAATACTTCAAAAACTATTATCTTTATACCACCCTTTGAGAGGAAAAGCTTATTACGAGTTTGATTCTCAAGTTGTGGCTGAAGATGAATTAGATGAAATAGAACTACAGCTACAAGCACTAAACGCTGCAAAAGATATGGATATTGATCAAGCTGAAGCAGTATTAAGAGTAGAAAAAGGTAGTGCTGTATCAAGTATGTCTTCTAAAGAAATACGTAGAGATTTAATGTTATTTGCTAGAAAAAAATCAGGTTTATTTTTAAACTTAGCTAGCGATGAAAATGTTGAGCTTAGAAACTTCGGTATCAAAGCAACAGAAGCCAACATCATTAAGCTTTCACCAGATCAAAGAACTTTCCATTGGGGCTCTAATGATCGTAAATTAATGACAGTACCTTTTGATGAAAATCCATATTCTGCATTAGCAGCATGGTTTAAAACTGACGAAGGTGTAGAAGTTTACAAATCTATAGAAAAAAGATTATAAACAAGTGATACTAGTATAAGGGCTCGCTTGTTCGGGCCCTAATACTTAAAAAAATATAAATGGCAATAAACGTAAATACTGTATATCAAACAGTCCTGTCTATATTGAATAAAGAACAGAGAGGTTATTTAACTCCTGATGAATTTAACAAGACAGCAACACAGGTTCAACTTGAAATATTTGAAAAATATTTTGAAGATTTAAATCAACAAATACGTGTGCCGCAAACTGATTTAGACTATGCTGATAGATTTTTAAATCTAGATGAAAAGCTTGCTATATTTAAAACCTATGGTGAAGCTACATATAACACTACAGACTATCCGGGCATAAAATACTTTAAACTTCCAACAACAGATGCTTACAATGCGCAAGCAGATGTTCATACTTTAGGTACTGTAACATATACAGATTCTTACGGAAATATAACTGAACTCCAAAGGTTATCAAGAACTGATTTTTATAATATTCAAAAATCACCGCTAACAAAAGCTAACGAATCTTTTCCAACTTATTTATACGAAAGTTTACCAAATCAAAACATAGCTGGTCAATCTTTAATAGAAAACTCACCAAGAGTTTTATATGTAAATCCTTCTACTATAACATCAGGTATAAACGTAGATTACATAAGAAAACCTAGTGATGTTAAATGGGGTTTTTCTATTGCTGCTAGAGGTAATTATATTTTTGATGATAACTTTTATAATCCTGGTTCTGGTCAAGGATCTAAAAACTTTGAGCTACACGAGTCTGAACAAACTAACGTTATACTTAGAATATTAGCTTATGCAGGTATAATTATAGAAGATCCAACTATAGTTCAAATAGCATCTCAGCAAGTTTCAGGTAGAGAAGCAAACAAAAAAAGTTAACGTATGTCATTATTAAAAGAAACAAATCGGCAATATTACGAAGGCGCTCAAGGCTTTAGATTTAATACCTCAGATCAAGATGAATTTCTTACGTCTACACCATGGACTTTAACAACAACGTTTAATACTGATTTAGTTTTTGGTAGTTACGATCCATCACAAGTTAACTACGCTTTAAACAACTTTAAATTATACTCTAGTTTAACAGCGACGCCTGGTAGTTGGACAGAATACACTGATGCGTATACAGTTTCTGGTAACACGATTACACTTGGGCTTGTAACTTCTACTGTTAATTTAAGTCCATCATCACCAAATAATTATATAGATGTTGCAACTGATTCTTTAACCTCTAATGTAGAGATTGGAGCATTATTACTTATGCCAGATGCTACTTGGTCCTCTGGTATGAGTGGTAACAACGGATGGGCGTTTGTTAGCAGTGTAACCGATCAAGGTGGTAATTTAACTAGAATACAATGGAGTGGTCAAGGTTACGGTAATGCTTCATACAACCCAAATACATCAGTTACTATAATTAATTACGTTAAAGAACAATCACGGCCAACAACGTATTTTGTTGTACAACTTAAAAAACTTGATGGTGGTGAATACGCAAGCACCCAACAAGAAAAAGCATACGGAACTACTGTGGAAAAAAATTATGGTAGTTATGCTTATATTAGTTTAGATGAGGTTATAAATAACTTTATAGTTGCTTACGTCGGCCAGGGTAAACTAATACCTAGTGCTAAAAGAACTGATTTAATTTTTCACGCAAAGAGAGGTTTACAAGAGTTTAGTTATGATACGTTAAAAAGCATCAAATCACAAGAGCTAACTATACCTCATAGTTTATCGTTACCGTTGCCACAAGACTACGTTAATTACGTAAGAACTTCTTGGGTAGATGAATTAGGTGTTCAGCATGTTATATATCCATCTAATAACCTTACTGATTCACCTTATGAAATACCTTTGCAAGATGACAAAGGTGTAGCGGTTCAAGACAACTTTGATAAGAATATAGAAGGAACTTCTATAGTAGAAAAAAGATGGAAAACAAATAAAATCGAACAAATAAATCAATTTTACGACCAAGAACAATATAACATGGGTCTTGATTGGTGGGGTTATGATTGGGGTTACGGAGGTAATTTACTTTGGGGTTACGGTCAATTATACGGAAACGATCCAAAGCTTGCGCAATACAATGGTTGGTTTAATTTAAATGAAAGAGAAGGTAAGATATCTTTCTCTAGTAACCTTAGAGATAGGCTAATAGTGTTAGAATACGTCTCAGATGGTCTAGCATATGATGGCGATACTAAAGTTCCTAAAATGGCAGAAGATGCGTTGTATGCTTATATGTCTCATGCTGTGCTAGCAAGCAGAATTAATCAACCAGAATATTTAATACAAAGATTAAAGCGAGAAGCTAGCGCTAAATTAAGAAATACTAAAATAAGATTATCTAATATTAAGTTAGATGAAATAACGCAAGTAATGCGTGGTAAGTCTAAATGGATAAAACACTAGAATTAAATGGCGGAAAGTAAAAACATTTTTATAAAATCCAAAATGAACAAAGATCTTGATGATCGTTTGTTACAACAGGGTGAATATAGAAATGCTGTTAATATACAGGTAAGTAAGTCAGAGTCAGAAGATGTTGGAGCTCTAGAAAATATATTAGGTAATATAAAATCAATTGACACTGGTAGTGGCCATGCTATAGTAGGTTATTTAGTTTCAGAAAAAAATTCTTCTGTTTATCTATTTACAACAAATAATAAAATAGTTGGAAATCCAAACGGAGATTATTCTAAAAATTCAACTTGTCAAATAGTAGAATACATTTGGAATGGCTCTAGCTTTAGCACTACTAATTTATTAGTATCAGGAGCATTTTTAAATTTTTGGGAAGGATCGCCTATTGTGGCAAACTTATTAGAAGATTTTTTGTTTTTTACAGATAACAGAAATCAGCCTAGAAAAATAAATATACTTTTAGCAAGAGAATCATCTACGCATTATCAAACAGAAGATGATATAAGCATTGCTAAATACACTCCATATGTAGCCCCTTTACTTTATCAAACTTCTCCTTTATCACCTGGTGATTACGAAACAACAATGAAAGATGTTGTTAGTGAATATCTACCAGACGGCACTACAAATAATCCATATTACAACGCTTTATACCAAGGTGATCCAGATTATTTAGAAGATAAATTTGTAAGATTTGGATATAGATTTCAATATGAAGATAATGAATACTCTGTGTTTTCACCTTTTACTCAAGAATGTTTTATACCAAAGCAAGACGGTTATTTTTTAGAGGGTGATGAACAGCAAACTGTAGCTAGTACGGTGGTTTCTTTTCTAGAAAATAAAGTAAACCAAATTACTCTACGTATACCAATGCCTTCCGTAAGTGATCCTGCGTTACCTAGTACTACACTTGCTAACGTTACTAATCAATTTAAAATTAAAAATGTAGAAATACTTTATAAAGAATCTGACGAAATAAGAGTTTTAGTTGTTGATACTTTAAGGGCTCAAGATATTATTAACCAATATCTTCCATTTTATATATCAAATCCAGGAACCAGTGGTTACACTCAAGCTACAGACGTTCCTACTACAGGTGGCACTGGAACTGGACTTATTGTTACAGTTTCCCGTGTTGACTCTGGTCAAGTTGCAGAGGTTCAAATAACAGACAATGGAAGTGGATATGTAGAAGGAGATGTAGTGACTATAGATGCTGGTAGTGCAGATGCGACTATAACTATAAAAAATCTAAACACATTAGAATATACTTATTCAGGTACTAAACCATTTAAAACTTTACCAGAAGCGCAAACAGTTAGGGTGTATGATAAAGTACCTGTTAAAGCTAAAACACAAGAAATAATTAGCAATAGGGTTGTATATGGTAATTTTCAAACCAAACACACTCCGCCATCAGATTTAAATTACAACGTAGGTGCTCAACAAAAATTAACTTTTGATCTTGGTACATACGGCGTTGATGCGGCTACAAGTATTGTAGAATATCCTAACCATAGTTTAAAGCAAAATAGAAACTATCAAGCTGGTTTTGTTTTTGCAGATCGATTTGGTAGAGCTACGTCTACTGTGCTTTCTAACTCAGGATCTATTAGCTCTACAACAGCTTCGCAGTTGTCTACAGTATATTCACCTTATAACGATAGTACAGTAGATATACCAGCGTGGCCAGGAGACTCTTTAGTTGTTCAGCTTAACGACACGATACCTTTGTCGCCAAATCCAAGTTCATTATATCCAGGGGTTTACAATGGTGATCCAAACAGCGACGACTATAATCCACTAGGTTTTTACTCTTGGAAAATTGTAGTAAAACAACAAGAGCAGGATTATTACACAGTATATCTACCTTCAGCTATGAAAGGTAATCCCTATTTTACAGGCACGCCTAGCGCAACTGAACCTCCAGAACAAAACGCATCTTTTGTTACTATTATAAACGACAACATTAATAAAATACCAAGAGATTTAACAGAAGTTGGTCCTCAAGATAAAAGTTTCAGAAGTTCTGTTATATTGTATGGTAGGGTTGAAAACACAGAATCTACGTTTAGTAATATAGGAAACGTTCAGTATTATCCTGAAAGAAGATCGTTTACAACAAACGTTATAGAAGATTTATTTGATATATTTGATGTTGCTGACTTCAACGCAACAGGTCAAGCTCCACCAATAACTAATGATAACAATCCTTATTTTGCATTTTTTAGATCAGAATCAAATCCTTTTATAGCTGAATTTATTACATCACAAACAGAGCTAGATCAATTTGGTATAACCAACGAAGCTTATACTAACGGTACTGCGTATGATAAATTTGAAAACTTAACTATAGTAGAAACAAATCCTGTAGAATCTAGGTTAGATATATATTGGGAAACATCGACATCTGGAACTATAGCAGATTTAAATGAGTATGTTTCAAACGAAGGCGGTTCAACAATATTTGCTTTAGAAAATTTTAATTTTGAATTTAATGAAGATTTTGAAGTATATACTGGAACTGTATTAGACCCTGAGCCAAGCAACGGCAGAGCTGTCGTTAATAACAATGGTCCTTTTTATTTTAGCGACGTATTTAACCAACCTATAACTCAAGTATCCTTAATTAGTTTTTCAGTTACTGCAAACAACACGCCTGTTAACGGTCAGTTTGATTGTATAAAAGTACCAGCAAATGATACTGTAGTTATAAATGGAGTTTCATATAATAATCCTTATGATTCTTTTTATATTGTAAGCACAAATAGATTATATTACGACAATAATAACTTACTTGCTCAAGATTATACGTTTTCTATAACAGTTCAAGATACTTTTGGCGCGCCTAATATAAACGTAACAAAAACAGTCGCAAACAATTTACTTGGAAACAAAGATACTGAGATAGTTTCTGAAACACCTTCTTCTCCAGTTGATTATGTGTATGGGTATACTCAACCATCAAATGGTTTAGCTCAATTTATAGGTACTAATGGAGGTGGTGGTAAGTTTTCAAATAACGGAGCTACTAGTCTAAACCAAAATGGTTTAAGTTTTCAAATTACAGAAGTAAGAGATGGTGGTGGTAATGTGGTTCAAACTGGAAACACAGGATTGTTTACCATGAATAACGTTACAGTAGGACAAGCTAACGAAGGTCAAATAGTAGAAACAGTTTATGGAGCTGTTACTGGCAGTCACTCAATAGACGTTCTTTTAACAGGCCCAGAAGCAACTAACGACACTACAACATATGAGTTAACTATAGGTGAAGAAACAGCAGATGGATCTTTTACCTCAACAGGATCTCCTGTTACTATTTTTAGTGATAGTGGTAGTAGAGAATGGTCTTATGGAGGCACATATATAGGTAGTTTTCATGATAGTAATTATCAATTTGGAGATAACATTCAAAACACTTTTTATCCTACAACACTTTATTGGAACAATACTCAATACAATCTTGGAGCTTGCTTTACGTCCGGCTCTCAATCAGGTACACCTACAGGTGCTCAACAATGGTATACTTCTCCGAGAGTAACAACTGACTCATCAGCAGGTTATGGTTTTACTATGGGTACAGGTATTATTTACGGTTATTTTGAAATAAACGGGCAAATGTCTTTTAGCTCTTTTTATAATTATGTTGGAACAACTATAGCTCAAATATCTGTAGATTATAGACCTAATAGTACTTCATCTTGGGTTGCTGCTAAAGATATAGAAGGTAGAACTATATCAATGTTTAATTCAAATAGTGTTTCTAACACAAACTTTCAAGCAGATAAAAACAATGCAGGTAATTCTTACAATCCATTTAGACAGCGTTATGGAGCTAGAGATGGCAGTAGAACTATTAACTCTGGATCTAAGGGTGCCACTCAATTTGCTAGCAGCATTAGTGATATAAATAATTCTAATCAATGTATAGTTCCTTTTTGTTTTGTTATAGGTAATAGCCCTGTGTACAATGGTACACTTGGAAATAATTATGGTACTGGTCACGGTGAGTATAGAGTTGTAGTAGGATATAATAATGGTAGTTTTACACAATGTAGTAATAGTGGTATATCTAATAATGGCGCACAAAGTCTTTCAAATTTAGTTGTTAGAGCAGCTGATTTTTACTATGATTTTGGTAGTAATAGATCTTATGCTTATAAAATTAACACTACTGCTTTTTCTACTAGACAAAATGCTATTGACGATGCTTCCAACACATCCCCAGGCGGTTTAAATACAAATGTTTATGCTAGAGAACCTTTTGCAAGATATGTTAGTCAATTTTATACTGATCCAGGTTTAACAAATCCTTTAGATTTAGGTAATGGTACCCCTGCTTATTTCGCTTATATGGCTGCACATATTCCTGCTACAGGATCAGATTTAGTTGCAAACGCAAGTACTAACGCAAGTGTAGACATTACTATCGCTATGGAATCCGCTCAGTTACCTCAAGGTTTTGGCGGGTCTACCGCCCCGCCTCCAGGTCATTCTGGAACAGTGAGTCAAATAGACAGGCAAACAGATAGAATGTGGACTGCTCGATTTACACGCAATACATCTGAGCCAAATGGACTTATAAGTTATAAAGTTGCTAATTCAGCAGAACCAAAAGGTCAGTAGAATTATAAAAAAACAAGTGATTAAATATATATGGCACTTATAGAAGTTAAATATTTTAACTCTTTTATATTAAAGAAGATAAAAAATAATAACATACCTGCTGATCCTCCTGTTTGGGACGGGTCTAGAGGTATACCTGCTTCTATAGATGGTAATCTAACTGGATATCCTATCGTAAGCAACCCTAATGAAACTTATTCTTGGGCTATTGAAGATTCTAGAATACGTGGTGGTTATAACAACACTCAGGTTAGTTTTGGACCTAAAGCTTACGTTGTTGAGGAAGATTCTTCTGGTTCTATACGTGGTAATGCTATGATATATTCTGGCATATTTAATTCTAGAACTGGTATAAATAACACAAATCAATTTAGCGTAGGTGAGGAAATAACAAAAGGAACGGATCCTGCTAACGGTAGTATACAAAGACTATACGCTGAAGATTCAAACCTTATTATATTTTCAGAAAAGAAAGTAAGTAGAGCTTTAATAGATAAAGATGCTATATACACCGCTGAAGGTGGTGGCGTGCCTGTTAGTCAACTAAATTTAGTTATAGGTCAAATAGTACCTTATGCTGGTGAATTTGGTATAGGTGATCACCCTGAAAGCTTTGCTGTGTATGGTTATAGAAAATATTTTGTAGATAAAAATAGAAATGCTGTATTAAGATTATCACGAGATGGTATTACAGAAATATCTAACTATGGTATGATTGATTGGTTTAGAGATAAATTAGCTGAAGTAG
>Ga0209645_1000492_pt1 | contig 20246 bp, 15 predicted proteins | sample ETNvirenome_6_30_FD_184070 | JGI IMG/M metagenome (GOLD analysis project Ga0209645, IMG submission 184070) | Marine viral communities from the Pacific Ocean - ETNP_6_30 (SPAdes) (version 2) | ecosystem: Environmental > Aquatic > Marine > Oceanic | place: Pacific Ocean | collected 2013-06-19
GCACTACGGAACAGTGAATGACGGGATAACAAACTCAACATTTACAGACGGCACAGGATCATATCAAACATCTAGTGTCAACTCTGCTCAATATGTTTATAATGTGCCAGTTACCACCGTTGCTGAGATACCAGTCCCAGCAGTTGCTGCTCAGGCATCTTTGACTGCCGTAGAAACCACACCAAGTATTCTGGACGCCCAAACTATTGTCATAAGCACAGGGGTCTTCACGGTCACCTTTACGTTTGACCAGACACTCGCTCCAGACTCTGCTCTTTTGAGAGTTGATGCTACAAACTATAAGATCGGCGTCCTTGGGTTATCCACAACAAACGAAGTTATCAATGCAGTATACAACTCAGTAACTTTGTGCAAGCTCAACTCCGAGATTGACGTGACTGCCCAAGATCCTGGCGCTGTCAGTGACACTATGACAATCGTTGCTGATGTTGCTGGTACTGCTATCAATGGCACAGCGATAACTGGAACTGCTATTACAAGTGGAGACGTAACACAAGTCGCTTTTGCTGGTGGTGCAGATGCAACCACTCGACCTGGCGGTGAGCGCCCAGAACCTCGCTCTCCTGGTTCTGTATATACACGACCAGCTTGGACTGCTGGTATCGAGCGTCGTTATGTTGACGGAACAAATAAGGGAGCACTAGCAACTGCTCAGTATCCTTTCTATAACACATATGAAGAGTTTGCAAAAGACATCAGACTTGCAGCGAAAGACCACACAATCGTTCCAGAGTTTAGAGTCAGTGAGCACATTGCTGAATATGAACAGCAAGGATCTTTGTTCTCTATTATTTCTGCTTCCCTTGAAATTACGGGAGCAAACAATAATAACTTCGATGGCACAAACCCATTCTTCTATGAAAGATTCTCACAAACTGACGACATTGAGTTCCTAGAAGACTTTATGCCAACAAACGAAGGTGACAGAAACTACATCTTCAACAAGTACCCAAGACACTTTGAGATCAACTCAGAAGCTGTCGTCAAGCTTTTGCCATACAATGGTTTCTATCCAGTAGATAGAACTTTGGACTTGGCAGCTTTGTTTAGTTCATCATACGGTCCAAATGCTGTCATAACTGGTGGCGACTCTGCAAACACTGCTTCCTGGCGATCAGTCTTGCGACCATTTTACTCCCCAGGGATTATGTATAACACAATCAAGTCTGGTGTCGCTGTTGATTATCCAATCAGAAGATCTGGCAGAAACGACACACAGTTCGAAGTTGTTCCAGTAAGTTCATCAGATCCTCTAACAGGCTGTTTGAGCGGTACATTGACTTCACTAACTTCTGAAGGAAGTATCCCAGCAGGTGGAAGAAGAAATGTTATGAATGCTGAGTGGGCAACCACCGACGCAAACAAGTTCTTCTGGGCTGATAGACTGCCGTTCGAAGCTATTCTAGATCCTGCTGAGGCTTTGAGACTTGGTTTTGAAAACCCAACCGTGTTATCTGATATCAACAGTTTGTTGGCTTTGGATGCTAGCGGGTCCATAAGTAACAAGAGTTTAGACGATTCTTTGTATAAGAAGGCAGTATCCAACTTCTTGGCTAACGTTCCTAAGTTCTTCCTCAAAAAGAAGGAAAACAAATATGGATCAAATGGCTACTTGACCAAGTTCGTATCTCAGTTTGGCTCACCTCCAAAAGCTGGCGGTGAAACAGATGATCCTGTAAGAACTGTCACTGTAGAAAATAGATCAGCATATATGATGGAGATTGGTCTTCTCAAAACAGAAGACTTCAACTTCTACAGCAATCCTTACGCTTTCGGTATTCCAACAGCTACAGGTTCAGTTGCTTGGAGTTCCTTGACACCAGATCAACTACCATCAGGTTCTGACTGGCCTAAGCACCGTGGCGAGTTTGCTCCATTTACTCCACCACACTACTACGGTCCTTCAGTAGCTCGAATCACATTCATTCCAATCGGTGATAAGACTGAATACAATCTCGATGAGATTATTAACAACGACCGTGGTGAAGTATTTGTCAGCTTCCTTAACGAAAGCGGCAGCTACTACGACGTAACATCTGGCTCCTTTGTGGATAGAGATGGAAACGATGTAACCACAACAGCAAGCCCAGACTACGGCTGGAACCGAGCTTGGCAAAACCGAATGGATATCGACGCTTCCATCACTATTGGTAACGAGTTCCCAATCGACGGCGGAACATATAAATCATTTGATCCAAACAAGTGGGTGATTATGCCAAAATGGGAATGCCCAACTTTGGACTTCCCAAATAGAGATAACCCAATAGATATTTATGAGTTTTCCTCTTCAGTAACACCAGGTGAATATACCCAAGAAACACAGGGTATGTGGCACCAGTACGGCGTGATGCCAAACAATAACCAGGGAACATATCTCTACATCAAGGATATTCCAAACGGAGAGGGTGAAGAATATGACTACGTGGCAATCGGCTCAGCCCCTGTTTCAGACACAGAGGTCGCATACAAGTATGTAAGCAAGATTCCAAAGTTTGTCAAGGATTCAAACAGAACCGTTAGGTCTTTGGCTGACTTGGTTGGCTTTGATCCCGATGAGATTATCCGCAGCGGCTTTGACCCAACAAAAGCTAAGCGAATCGGTGAGCTTGCGGAAGACAATGAAAAGTCTATGTCCGAAGCAATCCTTGCACTTCCGTTCTACATTGACAAGGAACAAAAGCCAAGGCTCATAACACTCCAGGCTCCTGCTGACAAGCTTGGTCCAAAGATCAAGCAGTTCAGAAAGCAGTTCACTAAGTTCTCCTTGCCACCATCACTTTCATCTAAGTTGTTAGGAATGGTTCCTCGTGGGTATCCAAACATACCTGACTTGATAAATCCATTTGGCGGCGATGATTATGACTCCATTCTTTCTGGCGAATCAATGGCAGAAACTCCAGTCGTCTATTTGATGGAACATAAAGTAAATCTTACAAGACAAGATCTTGCTGACATCTGGCAGGGCATTATGCCAGACCTATCAACTAAGTTCTCCACAAGCCTAGCAGCAGTAGATCACTATATGCCAGGCGACAATGTAGAGGAAGAAGTAACAAGGTTCCCAGAGGTCCTAAAACAACAACTAAACTTGGGATCCCAAAGAAGCGGTCACCCACGTTATGATCTTTTGGATGTTGCCAAGTTCCCTGATAAGCTCGGTCTCTTCCCAGATATCAAGTGGCTTGTCTTCAAGGTCAAGGAGCGAGGCATCGGTGACTACTCTCAGATGATCGTAGAAGAAGTTGAGGGCGATGCAGCATTTACTTACGATGCCTACCGACAGGTATTGATCGGTCAGGGCTTGTCAGAAGAGCAGACAGCACAGATCCTAAGAGATCGTGATGAGTTCTCTAAAAACATATACATCTACAAGCATCGCTTGGAAGACCCAACTTACAACTGGCCTTATGACTATTGTTCGCTCATTGAACTTGGGAAGATAAACACCAAGATCGGCTTCCGTCCAGAGTTAGACAGAGAGAATACAGAGGCAGAAGCTGTTGCTGACAGACTCCAGGAAGAAGTACAACAACGATTGCCTGGTGGTGTAGGTGTTGGCGGACTTCCAGGTATTGACAACAGAGAAGGCTTCTAAAACCTTGTTGGGTGATATTTAGATTATGGTTAAGTTCTTCGATCAAAAACAGGAAGTCATTCAAATCGAGCTAACTCCGTATGGGAGACAGCTTCTATCTGAGGGTAAGTTCTCTCCTTCCTACTACGCTTTTTACGATACAAACATCTTATACGATGGTGATCGTGGCGGATTGACGGAAACTCAAAATCAAATAGTTGATAGAATCAAAGAGAGCACCCCAAGGTCTCGACCAATAACTAAGTTCCGCACAACACAAAAGTCAATGATTTCTCTGTCGAGTGCGAACTATAAAAACTATTTTGATCAGCAAGAAGAGTATTGTGCAACTTACAACAGGTTCTTAGGGAAGAATAGCACCTTTTCTGATTTTGCTCCTTCTTGGGACATCACAGTAACTAATAATAGTGATGCTAAACTTAGCGATGTAGTAGAGTATCGAGCAAATAACACCCTACCAGTTGCTAGTGCTTCACTGGACTTGACATACCAGCTTCATCAAAACGAAGATGCGACTGCATATACACTTGAGGAAAATCAAAATATCATACTTGATATGTTAGAGTTGAATACAGTCTTTAGTGTGAATGGAAACTTTGATGTTGAGGTTTTCAAAATCGACGAAAAAGGACAGATGCGTGCATTAGGATTCATCAATGATCAATCCGCTAATGCTCAAAATCTCCGAGATCAGATTGACCCAACAGTATTGTCTAACACTATAGAGGGTTCTAACCAACAAATACTAAACAATTTCCCTGTACTGGATGATACATATGTTGAGTATTATTTTGAGGTTTTGCTAGACCAAGAGGTCCCTGGTGTTCAAATGCCAACAAATTCATCGATTTACAAGAGGAATATTGATAGAAATCCAGGGAATATCTGCAAAGTTGTTCAGTCAACAAGAGAGCATTTCCCAATAGTGTAGGATAAAAGATGTTATTAAGGTCAATAAAAAGTTTAGATTTCGGATCAATCACCTTGGAGGTGAGTCGAAGCGGAGAAGAAAGCAGAAAGCTTGGCATCGTTAACGCTTCTTTCACTCAGGCAGTATCCAAAGTCGAAGACATGGATAAAGATCTTGAAGACCTAAGAATCAGAATCATTGCTTCATATAACAAGCAATCATCTCAACTTATTGATTATGTTACTCAAAGAAGTAATGAATATCTTATAAACGAAAAGAGTTCACTACAATTTAGGAGACAAAACCCAGCAAATAAATATGTTGAGTTTCTGAGGCGAGATCTTGAGACCGACTCTTTTGTTCTTAACGAATCACAGCCTTTCTCACCTTATTCTACCGAAAGGTCAATAATACCACAAAAGTTCTTAAATCGATTCTCCTCCGAGGATGTTTTGGACGGAACAATATATTATGATCTTCCCCTTCTAGAAACTGTCAGAGATCAGAATGGTGATATTATAAGAAGATCTGTCACAAGTACCGATCCTGCAACTATTGTTGGGTATCCAGAGGCTCAGCTTGCTGATCAGAATACTGACTGGAGCGAGGTTTTCATAAGGCTTGTGTCTCGTGTTAGTACACAAAACTTGCAAAGAGTTTACTTAGAACCAGTTGTTTTTGAGCTTCCTGAGGAAGATTTAGAGCAGCTTACCTTTTATATGTTCATATATGACTCTAAATTTGTAGAGCCAGGTCAAGAGTTCAACTTACCACAAATATCTCTCGTAACTGGAATGAGCTTTTCTCGTACAGCAACAGTTATCGGCGAGAGAACAGTATGGCCTAGAATAGCTCCAGAAAATCCTTACAGAGGTATTGGTAAGCAACTACCAAATGGAGATTATCTCGATACTACAACCATTAAGGCACCCGAGGCTTCTCTATTTCAGCGAATTGATTTGAACCCTCAAAGTGTTACCATTGAGCGTGTCAACAGTATGTTTGATAGAGTGTATGGAAGGTTGTCTCGATCAATTTTGGATGATAAGCCAGAGATAAACAAGGTAGTAAAAAGAGACAACTTCTTTAGTGATTTGTGGGTTACTAAGGACAGTGATGAAAACAATAGATTTATGTTTGCCTTTGATCTAGAATCAAGCTTGATTGCAAATAGTTATTTCCCTTTCTTATATCGTAGTCCAAATATATCAAACCAACTGATAAACAAACAAGGACTAATGGATAATCCAAACTCCGACCCCTCAAGAGTCTTAAGGATGAATGTTGTCAGAAGGATGGTGGACAAGGACGCAAGGATGCCAATCAATGACCTTGGGACTGAAGGTGGTAAAAAGCCACTAGGACCAAACTACACCTTTAGAGAAAAGACCATTGGTGAAGCTAATCCAGTTCAAGGTGTGTATCTTAATCCCAACAACACAAGGAGTGTAGAGAATAAAACTATATTCTTTGAGGGTAAAGATTCCTTAGCTGATCCAACAAAAGAAATTCCAGATAAATATGAAGTTTTGAATACTGATATTATCTACGGTGTAGAATATGTTGTCTATGATGCTGCTCCTATTTTTATGAGAAATATGGTAAGGTTCCTCACAGAGAGAAAATCTCTAGTGACTGAAGTGTTTGATAATATTGTCAACTCTGTTCCAACACCAGCAGGCTACCAGGGTGGCGTAGTGAATGACGGTAGAAACCTTTACAACCCTACAACACTCACTCTAAATGTACCATTGGCAGATATAAAGGGCACTCTCGATGGAAGGGTTCAAATATATGAAACTGCTCTTTTAGATGCCATATCACAATACCAACAAATACTAGATGATCTTATTCCTTTTGAGTTTGAAGCGGGAAGAATAAACATTAGAGACTTCTATCGCCAAGAATTTCAAAAGAACGACGGTCTCATTGATCCTTTGGTTATCAAGGACATAGAAAAGCTAATGGATATAGGGATCCAGCTTATCTATCGTAAGTTAACTGAGATATTTCCGAATGATCCTATGGGTAGAGGATTGGATGTTAGTCAGCAATCTAATCTGCAAAGAAGAGGTTTCTGCCAGAGGAAGGTCCCACTAGTTCAGGGTGAACATTATTTTGATACCACTAAATCCGAAGGGGAAAACTTTGGACTTGGGTCTGACTTCATCTTCACAAGAGAGTCGGATCTTGGGAACTTAGATGGCTTGTCTAGGCTTTCCGTCGATCAGCTTATTGAAAGAATCAACTTAGAGTTTGAAAAATACTTCCAAACCCAGAATGCCGAAGCAGCAGCAACACCTGTTGGCAGCTTCAGAAACCCATCGTATGGATATATGACTGCTAGGGTCATCCGAACCCCAGACAGAAAACAGATTGTACAAACAAATGCTGGTGGACAGGCAAACCCAGTAGTCAGGTATGACCTAAATCGATACGGACAGCTTTTCTCCGATATAGCTAATCTTAAATACTTTGCTAAGAATCGTCAAGCCAACCCAACTGTCATCGAGTTAAACGAAGGGCAAACAGAGAACAATGGACTATACAACTCTGTAATCAAAGCTCTTGAAGAACAGCACGGTGTTGAGATAAGTTTTGATATCAAGCCACAGTATAGAGAGCCTAAGATTTCAACTGGCGAAGTTCCCCCAACAGTAGGGGACAACTTCACAAGATCATCAATCTCAATCTTCAGAAACGGACCATTGGCTATTCCAACTCTTATTGGCGGGCAAAATAATACAAACCCTAGCATAATAAGTTTCATAGACAGTATTGAAGATTCTATTGCTCAAACAGATCCTGACAAATCAAAGGGAACACTGGACAGGCAATTGATAAAAGACTTGCAGGAAGATAGACCAATCAAGTTACCATTTGCTATCTTGGGCGAGCTAACTGTAGATAAGACACTTGATTTTATGACTGACTATGAAGATAAAGAGTTCAACTCTCTCAGAGAGTTTACAAACATCACAGGCATTACAAGGGATAGTTTGCTAAATGTTTTGCAAAATACTTTCCTTTCAGATTTGCCTAACCAAGTCAAGAGTGCGATAATAATATCTACAACAAATCAACGCTTGCGTTTTGGGGATGGGGATGTTTCCTTTGATGCTTGCCGACCACTTCTTTCAGACCAGGACGCTGGCGAAGAGGAGCACTTGATTAGTTTCTCTGTCAATGCTCCTGATGAGCCTCCTTATTTCAAAACTTATGACCCAATGAAGATATATGCTAAGTTTTTAACATTCTGGATGAACTATAAGCAAATTGCTAGAATCGAATACTTGGACAGCTTTGGTAACCTTAGTGCTAACGAAGACTTTTACTCTGAAGTGTTTCAGTTAGGGCAGATTGATGAAGCTATTGTTGATAAAACAAAGCTACCAAGTTGGCAACTCTTACAGCCAGAAGTTGTTGAAGACGCTGTAAAAGATCAAAAGAGTCTCTTGTGTCGTGTTAGAATGATGTCTCCAAAGGATTATTCTGATATCCTTAGTCAGTACAAAGAACCAACCCTAGAGAAGCTAAGAAAATACTTTGAACGTAAAGAAGCGTTAGAGTTGCCAATATATAATCAATACTTCCTTCTTGGGGTTGGTGACCCTGTTCAGACTCCAACGCCCAATCCTCCAAAAGAAGAAGAGACAAGAGAAGAAGTTTTTGGATTAGTTGGACCAGGATACTTCAGGGAAGAATAATATGACTTATAAAAGAAAACTACAGATATCATTACCAGACACTTCTCAGAAATATGATCCGCTAAGAAGATTCTATTCTAGTGCTGGGTTTATTAAGCCAGTAACTGAAGACTCATCTTTGCTAGCATCAGAGATTGAAGGTGGCAGTAAAATCAACTGGTCACTTGGCGGGTACGAACAAAATAATGTAAATGCCACAAAACTACCAACACAAAAACAGATGGATGATTGGGCTATTGCTCATAAATCTACTTTACAAGATGATGCAACAATAAGAGACAATGAGTATCTTACAAGGGGTCCTGATGGTCAAGTTATTAGTTTGCCAAAAGTATTACAGCAACTAAGAATCAATACAATTGATAAAGTTCTGTTCGGACGAGCAGAAGCCATTAAGCAATCCCTTGCCGAAATCCAAATATATGATGAGGAATTCAATATGGTTCCTGATGCTGGTTTTTTCTTGGGCACGATCATGACCCAGTCTGATTCTCAGGGACCTTTGTATACATTTGTTAGGAGAATATTCGACAGAGATCGTAACGTTAGACCAGAATATACTACACTCGGTAGTGTATTTGAATACGCAGCAGAATATTTGTACACCAATCCTCGGGTGCCATTACAGGACAAGATAGCTGTTTATGAAGCAGTCAGGCAACAGTTTGGAATGGATGAACTAAGAGTACTATTGACAAATGTGCCACAAGAGCAAAGAACAACTTACGAACTCCTTCAGATATTAGAAGACACTCCTTTTGTAACAAGGACAGAGATCTATCCTTTCTTAGCCCTAAATAACGGTCTTAGGAACGATGAGGGAACTTCACAAGTAGACCCAGAGTACGTTCTCTTCAACGAGAAGTATGAACAGGCAGTGAGCGGGTCAACCGTTGTCGAAACTGTTCAGCCAAATCTTTACCTGTATGATTTGTATACATCTGCTGGTGTGGACGATGAAGGAAGAAGAGTCGATGGCGCTTGGCAAGGTGACCCATCATTGTCAAATACAATGCAGATGAAGTATGCTACTTCAGTGACTTTAGATGGAAACATAGAGCAAAACCAAGGACTTCTAAATGATCAAAGCCTATCAGATTACCTTAAGGTCTATTCGAAAGAGTTGGAATGTAATCTTACAGGCGAGCAGAAGTCAAAAATAAATCAACTTCTCCAGAGGACCATCTTCCCAGCAACAGATTTGGGTATGCTGAATAAACTCAATGAGAAAAAAGAGTTTTTCCCAATGCACATTGAGACTTCATTTGCTTCCGACGATCTCGGTCCAGTGGGTCAACTCGTTCAAGATTACAATACAAGTACAACAGTTCTTGACTTCCTTAGTACAGATGATGGGCAAAGTAAGCAATACAATGTCAAGACAGACCTGTTTATTGGCAATGCATTTTCTGATCAAACGGGCGAGAGCGAAGATGAGTATATTGCTACATTGTTTGATATGGGTAATCGATCTTTGCGTATCTCTGATATTTACGCAGTGCTTGACTATGGTCTCGGCGATGAAACAGTTCAAGCTCTTACTGTTACTGAAAACGGCTTAGAGCCACTAACAGGTGTCACACTTTCAGACCAACAGAAGGCTAATCTTGATCGAACATCCATAGGCGTGATGTCAGTCGCTCAAGAAGAGGCAGCAAGTTACGCTGACATAATGTCCAACTTGCAAACCCAAAGCCATTCTGAAGCATTGGGATATCGATTGATCAAATTTGATTCTGACGATCAAAAGGTACAAGAAATAATATTCGGAAACAACCTTGAAACAAAAGAGATCAGATATGTCGATACTCAAGTAAAATATGACAAGAACTACAGGTACGAACTTAGTGAGTTTAGATTATCAGTCAGTACTCAGTACGAGATGGTTGTATTCGGGCAGGAGCCAGCAGAGTTTGCACAAGGATCAGACCAAGCTAAACCTGACACCCTTCCGCCATCAAGAGTTCTTTATGAGATAGAAACAATAGAGACTCCTGTTGTAGAAGTTATCGAAGTTCCAATCTATGGGTCTTTCTATAGTATTCAAGACTTACCAGGTCTTGAGTTTGGGATCAGTTATCCACAAGTAAGAGTAATGGACAGACCTCCTGCTGCCCCAGACCTTCAGATCCTCCCTTTGCTTGATAACTACCGACAGGTAAAAGTTGTTGTCCATCCAAACACAGGGGACTACACAGGTGATTATGCCCTGCCAATAATCAACATACCTGGAAGCCAAGAGAAGATACAGTCTCTTTTCGACTACCAAAAGCAGTTTGAAAACTACGGATTGAGAACTGGATACTTGGAATACAAAAACGAGGGAACAGACGAGATAAAAAAAGTTCGACTACTACGAACAAGAGATCTTGATCTAACTGTCCCAGAATATAATGATCTATATATTTCTTTCTTTACTAGCGAGACAGGAGAAGTAAGAACTCTTTCTACAGACCCTGATGCTGGTGAGGAAACTGTAGTCTCATACGACATCTTAGATGACCTACAGATCAACACATATTACTACTACACTTGTTTTGTTGAGGATGCTCACGGTAACCCATCTTTACCATCTCCAATATATCGTGTAAGATTGGTTTACGAGAAGGGTCTTTATGTTCCAGAGATCGAGCTACTCAACTTCAAGCCAACATCTAATAAGATGCCCACAAAGAAGTTTGCACGATTCATACAACTTGCTGCATCAGAAATTCAATCCTTCCCGTTTACGGAAAGAGATGCAAACAATGTTCTGAAAGGCATAAAGAATCTCGCATCCCAGCAGGGCAACTCAGTATCAGACGGCACTTTTGTCTTTAGATTTACATCCCGTGACACTGGTCGAAAGTTTGACTTGAAAATTAATGTAAGAGAAAAAACAATAACTCCCGAAGAGGGAAATATTTTGGATTGTGAATAAGAAAAACCAATTTTGATAAAAGGATACTACTTAATAAGAACTACCACAGTAGTGTAAAGAGGAAAAGATATGGCATTTTTAGACAATAGCGGCGACATTATTTTAGATGCTGTCCTAACCGACGCAGGCAGGAAGAGACTTGCTGCTGGGGATGGAAGCTTCAAGATTACCAAGTTCGCCCTCGGGGATGATGAGATAGATTATTCTCTTTATACTCCATTGACATCTTCAGGTTATGAAGACCTTAGAATCCTACAGCTTCCAATATTTGAAGCTTTTACAAACAATACAAGTGTTCTAAAGAACAAGCTATTGACATATGCAGACAACTCTCTTTTGTACTTGCCAGTTATCAAGTTGAACAACTTGAGTGACTTTGGTGCACCTACTCTTTCCTCTGGTGGTTACAGAGTTTCTGTAGATACATCCACAACAGCACAGATCAACCTGGATCTTCCAGGAACAGGCTTCGCATCCCAGGGATACCGAGCAGCAGAAGATGGAGCATCCGATGCAGTTTCAAGAGTAGTCTTTGACCAAGGTCTCGATACATCAGATCTTTCACTAGGTCTTTTGTCCGACACTCAAAGAAACCTTATGGAAACTCAGTACATCATTGAGGTTGATAATCGCATAATGCAACTATCCACGGGTGATGGCACATTGGCTACACCAACCTTTATCGATGACGACAGTGTCGCTAGTTACTACTTTTCAATGAACTCAAACCCAGATTATTTCTCTATGCCTGATATTGTAGGCGTTGGTGTTGACGCAAGAAGCCCAGGAAAAGTAATCGGTCCAACTGACTCAACAGGTCGTCTAGGACCAAGACTGAAGGTAAACTTGAAAGCATCCCTAGATGTGCAGGTTAGCACAACCTTGTTCTCCCAGTTAGGAAAAACTGGTCAGACAGTCTCAGGTCTAGACCCAGCAGTCAATTTCAGTATTATAGATACTGTTATGAGAGTCACTGGCTTCACTACTGGGTATAGGACAGATATACCTCTACAACTTTTGAAGAAAGAATAGAAGGAATAAAAAATGGCAACAAGTTTTAAAACACTATTGAGTGAGAATGTTCTACAGAACATGACCAAACTTCATGAGGCTATTCCTCTAACTGGTACTATTCTATCTGGAACATATAACGACACTAGTACTCCACCAGAGCCAACAAACGTAAAGAACTACTCACACGGTATGTTCCAGTCTGTTTATGATTATCCTTATCTAAGTTCATCTGCAAACCATATTATGGATTTGACACTTGGTATGGATGCAGCTAATATGGCTGCTGCAAGCCTTGACGGTGTTTCTCAGCAGAACCAAAAACAAGATATCTACAATGAAATGGCTCAGATGCTTTGCGGCTATGACTCAGATGGCAACATCAACAAGTTTGATGCCAGCGGTTCCTTCGCCTTGTCGCCAACAAACAAGATGGGTCAAGTATACTTCGTCAACTTTGCAAGACTTTTGACAAAAGATGAAATACAAAAAGTCTCTGCTGGCGGCTTTACTCTTAGTCTCAATGTAGATTCAACATATGCTGTTCCACAAACAACAGCAGCAAGACTAACTCTACAGGATGCTAATGCAACAAACGCTCTTGTGAACTCACCTGTCGGTGAATATAATATTCTATATGGTAGTACTTCTGGCACCCCAACCACAGCCGACAAGGCTTTGGGTCTAGTCTTCTATCAGGCTGGCATTGCTGTACTGACCGCATCTGTTTTTAATGCTGCGGTAACATCAGAGGCAGCAGACTCAGAACTAGATAGTGCAGGTCAGACAGCCATTCAACTAATGGTATCTGGTGCTATCAGTGCTTCTGCTGATGCTATTCGTCACCGTGTCAATGACATTGATTTCAACAACACTACAGAACTTAACTCAACAATCTACTTCTGTCGTGCTGGATCTAATGAGTTCAACTATAGCAGTAACCCAACATATCTTAGCTCAAGCCAGATCCGTGTCAAAGATGTAAGCACAGACGATCCAGTTTCCTACATTACAACAGTTGGATTGTATGGAGCCAATAACGAGCTTCTTGCCGTCGGCAAGCTAAGTGAGCCTCTAAAGAAGACTCCTGCTGACGAGTACACTCTTAGGGTCAGACTAGATTACTAAAAGGAGGCTGCATGTCATACCTCCACAAGTTTGGCAGAGATGATATTTTCATTAACAGGATGATTGCTCATCCTGAATATGAATTTCTAATGTACAGCGGCTCTGCATATGTCAACAATGATCGACATATGGGAGTGAACATTCCCACGGGATCTATAAGTTTATATGAAATAAACGTTGACCGTGATGGCACAACACAAGAACTTATATATCCTTTTATAACAAAGGACGGCTATTGGTTGTCGTTTCCAAACGTAACCACAGAAGCTTACGAAGCGCTTGATTATGGCTCTACCATAACTGGATCTTATCCTTTGACCGCTTCAATGTATCGACAGTATTTTGGAGCAACAACAAATCCGTTCCCTAATGGCTCTGACGCAGCAAAAGATACCTACATCACCAACAGAAAGAAGCTTGTATCACTCAAGAATACAATGAACTACTATCGCTACATCAGCAATAGCTACAAGTATGACGATGTGTATGATGAAGCTGCTGTCAATATGTTTGAGATACCATCAGTCTTTTTCGATTCAGGAATAGAGAAAGGTTCAGTAAGCCTTAAGTTTTACTATACTGGCTCTTTGATGGACGAAGCAAAAGATCTTCGACAGAATGGAGAACTAATCTCTACGATGGGAGCCACGAGCGGTTCAACTGTTGGGGTTGTTCTTTACAACGAAGGGTTTATTCTTCTAACCTCTTCCGTCACTATTGCGAACAACTACGACGATTACGAGGGTACTGGCACAGAAGTAACCTCAAGGTGGACCTACTTTGGAGCCTATGAGGCTACAGGAAGCGGTGGCTTTGCCACTGCAAGTGTTGGAACTATCACTTTCAAGGGAACACAAAAAATACCAACAATGACAATGTTTGCTACAGCCCAACCAGGCGAGCTAAACAACTCATTGAATCCAACCTGGCTCAGTTCATCCAACGGAAGTTGGAGAGATCTAACAATCACAGGCAGTAGCGGATATGTGGAACCAAGACAGTTGATTATCAAGAACACAATCCAAAGCCAGTATTGCGACTTTGAGGAAGACTTCTCAAAGCAGACATTCATAACAGAGATTGGTATTTTTGATGATGACAAGAATCTCATCGGCGTTGCTAAGTTAGCCAACCCTGTTATGAAGAAAGAGATTGACGAGTATACATTTAAACTTAAGCTCGATCTGTAATAGACTAAAGTATGATTTTAGGATTAGATATTTCCACAGCCGTTGTCGGCGTGGCAGTTGTTGATGATGGTGATCTAGTTCTCAGCACACACTGGGACATCTCTAAAGCTGACACACTGTTTGCCAAGGCAGAGATGATTGGCGCAGAACTCTGGCAAATAAGGAACGAATATAAAATAGAGAACATCTTCATCGAAACTGCTTTGAAGAAGTTTATCCCTGGGAGATCCAGAGCCGACACCATTATGAAACTAGCTAAGTTCAACGGTATTGTTTCGTGGATCTGTTACGAGAGTTTCGAATCAGAGCCAACATACATCAATGTGAACAATGCTCGCTCACTTTACGGCTTATCTTTCCCCAGGGGAACCAAAGGACCACAAAGAAAGAAAATGGTCATCGAGGCAGTTATTGAAAAAGAGAAGACTGCTTTCACGTATGAGATGGCTCGTGGCGGACGGAACTATAAAAAAGGAACTGACGACAGAGCAGATGCCATTGTCATTGCAAGAGCAGGTGAGTTCCTCCTAAAGAACAAAGACAACAAAGGGTTCCTCACGGAGAAGATCGTTTTAGTAGATTAACAAACTATTTACTATATGCGTGTCACAATGAACCAAGTCAGAGAAGTTGTTCGGGAACTGATGTCCGAAGTTTACAGCAAAAGGCAGCGCCGCTGGGCTTGTGCCCAGGCTGGCAAGTCTCGTAAGAAGTTCAAAGGAAAGCCAAGCCTAACAAAGAAAGAGGCTGGCAAAATGTGCAGAGACACAAAGATCTCCAAAAAGAAAAAGTAAAAACACTTGACCTAACATTAACATATGCTATTATAGTAATGAAGGGAGGTGTTCCTATGAAATACCAACTTTATTGCGATATGGATGGCGTGCTTGTCAACTTTGAGGAAGGTGTCCTCAAGTATATGAACCAGCGCTTCCAAGAACTGCGAGATGACCTCGCCCACCCAGACCATAAACTTGCCCGATCAACGGCTAAGGAGATCGGCGGCTGGGATGTAGAGATCAACCGCTGGCATATTGCCCGCTCCGATATGGAGGGCAGCCTAAAAAGAAACTATCGAACGAGAGATTTTATGTATCGTCTCGTTGAGAACGATGTAGAGTTGTGGGCAAACCTCGGCTGGGAACGTGGCGGCAAAAAACTCTGGAACTATATCAAAGACATTCCAGGGGTTGAGATCTTGTCGGCACCTATGGAAGAGGGTTCAAAGGTTGGCAAACGAATCTGGGTTGAGCGAGAGCTAGGACTTCCAGTAGAAAAAGTCAACCTTTCAGATACCAAGGAGCCCTACGGAAATCGCAACGGAGTTCAAGGACTTCTGATTGATGACCGTGACAAATACGTCAACGAGTTCCGAGCGGGTGGTGGCATCGCTATTAAACATAATCCAGATGATGTGGATAATACGATTAGGCAACTCCAAGAACTAGGGTACTAATTGTTCAACGATCCAGCTTCAGCCAAAAAGAAGAAGATCCTTGACGAGGTCTTAGGTCGTCCGTACAAGCAGGGGAAGGAATATCTCTACCCTTCCCGCTGCTGCGGGCACCACAAGCCTAAGCTGTCAGTCAACTTCGAAAAGAATGCAGCCAAGTGCTGGGCTTGTGACTGGAGAACAAAAAACTTACGACGTCTTGTCAGACGTTGGGGCGACATAAGTCACATCAATAGATGGAAAGATTTTGACGCCGATATTGAGCTAGGCGACCTAGACAACCTATTCGCTAAGGAAATCGAAAATCCGCAGCGAATCGACCTTCCAAATGAGTTTCAAACGCTTACTGGACGATCTCACCCGCCATCATCACGGATGGTCTTCAACTACCTCCGCAAACGTGGGGTAACAGATAAAGATATTCTCTACTGGAAGATCGGCTACTGCGGAAGCGGGGACTACAAGAATAGACTCATCCTGCCATCATTTGATGAAGAAGGTTACTGTAACTTTTTTACTTCCCGTACATTTGATCATAATGTCTGGCCTCCGTATATGAACGGACCAGGGAACAAAGACATTATCTTCAATGAACTGCTGATTGATTGGGAGCGAGAGGTTACTCTAGTTGAGGGCGTCTTTGACGCAATCGTTGCTGGTGAAAACAGCATTCCACTGCTCGGCTCAACTTTGCGGGAAGACAGCAAGCTCTTTATGAAGATCGTAAGGAACGATACTCCAGTGCTGCTTGGGCTGGATGCTGATGCCCATAAAAAAGCCATGCGACTTGTCAAAGCCTTGCTAACTTATGATATCGAAGTGCGCCTGATGGACACCTCAGGATATAAAGATATTGGGGAGATGCCAAGGGACGTATTTCAGCAACGAAAAGAAGATGCGCCTTTTATTGATTCTGATGCCTATTTATTCAAGATTGCGTTAATGGCATGAGGGCTCGGAATGAAAATCACTCTTTCTCAAGTTCGGGAGGCTTTAAAGGAAGCTATCCTCGACGAGAAAAAGAAAAGCAAATCTAAGAAGAAGGCTTCGGCAAAGCGGAAGTCCAAGAAGAAGTCCCGCCGCAAAAAGAGAAAAGCAAAGCGTGATGCGTGCTACCACAAGGTAAAGTCACGTTATAAGGTATGGCCTTCTGCTTATGCTTCTGGCGCTCTCGTGAAGTGCCGTAAGGTCGGGGCTAAGAACTGGGGTAACAGCAAAAAAGAAAGTCTAGATCTTGACTCCCTCCAGGACGTAATCCAGGAAAAAGTAGATGAGCTAGTTGAAAAGAAGAAAAAGAAGAAGAAAAGCAAGAAAAGAAAACTAACCAAAAAGCCATCTTCCGAAACAAGTCTAAGAGACTGGTTCGGTCGCAAGGGAGCACCTGGCAAGAAAAAAGGCTGGGTAGATTGCAATACCTGCCGCAAAGACAAAAAGACAGGCAGAAAGAAATGTAGTGCCTGCGGTCGCTCCACTGGTGAAAAACGGGCAAAGTATCCAAAGTGCCGACCCACACCAGCAGCTTGCGGAGAAAGAGGCAACTACGGCAAGAAATCAAAGGCAGGCAAAAAAGGATGAAAATAACAAAATCACAACTAAGAAAGATCATCTTAGAAGAGATCAACAAAGAAATCCAACCCAAAGTAGAGAAAGCTATCCTAGACACGCTCAGTGATGAAGGCGGTGCGGCTGGTCTTGATCCTTTGGTAAAGTCTGCTAAAGAGGTTGAAAGCGGCATAACAGAGAAAGATGTCAAAGACCTCCTAAAGAAAATGAAGAAAGTAATGCAGCACAGAGATGGTGATTACATCTCAGAGGGTATGCAGCACCACATTGACAACAACCTCCCAATAACTGAGTGTATCTATCGACTTGGTTCCGACGCTTACTTTGAACTTATCGAAGAAGCCAAGAAGCTCAACAAAGAAGGCAAGTACGATTTCTCAGAAGAAGAGCAAGAGTTCATCAATGAAAATCCAGACCTAGGTGAATGGGCTTGGCACGAAGAGGAAGGTCAAGATGTTCCTTTGGATTTCCCAATGTATGTTGAGGCTTCTCCAGCATTGTACGAAGAGAAGAAGAAAAAGGGTCCTCTCAATAAGCCAATGAAAAACTCTGGCGGCGGGAAGAAGTATAAAGTATATGTCAAGGATCCTAAGACTGGCAACATAAGAACTATTACTTACGGCGATTCCAAGGGCGGTCTAAAGGGCAACTGGAATAGTGCAGAGGCTAGAAAGTCATTTGCTTCTCGACATAACTGTGCCGATAAAGCCAAGAAGCCAAACAGAAAGCTAACAGCAGGATACTGGGCTTGTCGAGCCCATAAGGACTTTGGCAAGAATGTCCCAGGTAGATTCTGGTAATATGTTCCCATTCAGGGAAACAAAAGTCAAAAACAATATTGTAATCCGTGAGTTTGGTGAAGATACCAACTCCGAAGAACTCATTTGGCACCTCGATAGAGAAGACCGCACAGTCAGGGTTTTAGAATCCAACGGCTGGAAACTTCAACTCGACAACCAACTCCCAGTTCTTTTGGAAGGTAAAAAGGAATATAAAATACCTAAATATATGTACCACCGAGTGATTAAAGGCAATGGCAAACTTGTGGTAGAAATAGAGAAGCACGAGGACTAGAAATGAAACAACTAATGACTGAATGGAGAAGGTTCTTACAAAAAGAGATGAACATAATGCTGAAGGTTGCAAAAGATTATATTTGCCCACCAGCAACTCAAGACCTGGAAACTAATACAAAGAATCGTGATGCTGCCATCAAAGCAGATCATATTAAGTACGGACCTCTAAATGTTGATGAGCCAGGTGATTACTGGAAAGATCTAGCAGGACATTGGAACACAACAGAAGAGGCAGCCAAGAAGTCTTTGTGCAGCAACTGCATTGCTTTCGACATCTCCCCAAGAATGAAAGACTGTATGCCTGGTGACACTTCTGACAAGGATGGTGAACTCGGATATTGTTGGATGCACCACTTCAAGTGCCACTCTGCTCGCACTTGCTATACCTGGGCTAAGGGCGGACCCATCTCAGAAGATAGTGTATCACACGAATGGCAGGACAAAAACAAGTTTTAGGATATTCGTATGAAAGAGTTTTTGACCAAACACCTCACAGAGCAGAATATGACATATAGGCAGCACCTTGTTCACGCCTTGACATACTCAGTAACCCTTGCTGTCTGTTCAGTTGTTTTGGTTTTTCACGCTTTCTTTCCATTTGTCCTCGAAAAGTTTGCTTCAGATAGGGTTGAAATGAAATGAAGTCTATTATTGATCAGTTGATAGATGAAGAGTTGATGATTACTCAACATCCAAGAAAAGATATGATTGTTTCTGCAATCGGAAACCCAGATTTCCTTTTGACTTTTTCTGACGTTAATAAGGTAGGCATCAATCCAAGAACAAAATTCAATACCCCTGCTGGCATCTACGGCTGGCACTTCAACCAAAATACAATTGATGGAGCCAAGAGAAACGAGATTTTCGCATCAGGCAGAAAATACGGACACCTAATGAAAGTCAAGGATGGTGCTAAAGTCCTATGGCTTGGTGATGACGGGAAGACTGGCGGCGTACCTTCACGAGAAGAAATGAATGCTGCGATTGCTAGAAAATATCCAGCATTTTCCCAAGATACCTTCCCAATCTATAATATGCCTTCTGGTCCTCCAGGTTCAGATTCGCCACCCAAACAGATGATGGCTCAAAATAAAGATGCCGCCCATGGTTTTGTTTCTCCCCAAGAGTGGCTAGAAGATCCCAAGCACGTTGAAACTTTGTCCAAGGTTTCTCAGCGAGAATATGGTGGGGACACAGAATCCGAAAAGGTTTATGACTACGTTCAGGCTGCTGCCAAAGCACTAGAGATAGCAACTGATAAAAAGATTACTCTTTTATCTAACGGCATCCTACGAGCCCTTGGTTATGATGCTGTTATTGATGCTGAAGGTAAAGGCATTATCCACAAGGCAGAAAGACAACAAGGATTTTTCACACACAGGGGTGCCCTAGATCACGTAACAACAATTCCTAATAAAGAATACCGCTTCAGGGAATCTACTCTATATAAACTCCTTAGAGAACCAGGTGTTCCTATGGATAAAAAAGCGGCAGCCCTCAAGATACTTTTGAGCGACAAGCCTAAGGTGGCTCCAGGTGCCGACCCACAATTTGCTCCTGAGTTCAGCAAGAGTGATATATTTGATGCCCTAGATTATATGGTAGCGGACCAAAGCAATCCACTTACCCCTGAAATGATTAAGGATATTCTGGACTGGGTTGAGAAAAAAGG
>Ga0209645_1000493_pt1 | contig 20212 bp, 48 predicted proteins | sample ETNvirenome_6_30_FD_184070 | JGI IMG/M metagenome (GOLD analysis project Ga0209645, IMG submission 184070) | Marine viral communities from the Pacific Ocean - ETNP_6_30 (SPAdes) (version 2) | ecosystem: Environmental > Aquatic > Marine > Oceanic | place: Pacific Ocean | collected 2013-06-19
ATGAATCTTATTGAATCGTCTTGAGTATTCAATGGTCAATTCCATACCGTGAAGACACAACCACTTGAGGTTAGCCCATGAATCACCAGCCCATACTGTACATGGGTGGTGAGCATAGCCACCCTTGTAGGGTGTCCCACTCTTAGTTAGTGGCATCTGCTCATCAGTCGCACCGTGTCGGCGCAGGGCTGATGCTATCATCTGTGCCGCTTCGACGCACATCTTGGGGATGTGCTTGTCGCAATGCATTCGTGCCGCAGTGATTGGGTTTGTGTCTAATACAAATATGTTCATTCTTCTTCACGCTCCAATGTTCTGATGAATTTAGCGGCACTGTCTAAGATGGCAACGGTACAATCCTCTCTTGTTCCAAAGCCTTCGGTCTTATTTCTTACGAACAGTTTACGCCACACATTATTGTCACATTCCTCAATGTAGCACTTTTGGTCAGGTAATTGTTTCATACCATCCCATGCCGAGTAGCCGTTCCTGTAGGTGGAAAAGTAGCCATTGTGTGTTCTGTATTCAGAAGTGAATACCTCACCGTTAGGTGTCGCTACTTGCACCTTCCGTAGCCACGTTACACGGTTGTGAGTCTTGGGCCAGTATTCTTTCTTGGTGCTGACCTTGTTCCACTTGTACATCGTCACAACGTAGTCCGATTCTATGTCGTAGTATCTACGAAATCGTTTGACTGCGTTATCGTCGCTTTTCATTTTGGGTGTTCGTATCAACTTCATTCTATTCACTTCCTGTAACAACCACCACAATCTTTCCTTTGTTGTGTTGGTCAATCGTCCACATGCTCAGTTCAGTGTCTGTCATGTGCGCTCGGTTCTGTTCGTCGTTGCAATTCATGCACCAGTCAACATCCTCTTTGGCAAGGTCCTCGTGTTGCCACATCGGTTGGCCGCAGTTCTCACAGGGCTGACTCTCGTCGCCCTCTTCGATAATCAATGCTCGTAGTTTCAATCCCCACATCGGGACAACTTCAACTCTCATTCTTTCACCTCGTCAATCGAGTTCATGATGGCCTGAGCCAACGAGTACGCATCCTCTTTGCTCATCCGAACGCCCTGCTTTGTCCAACCTGCTCCCGAAGGATGGTCGGCAATGCGACGTACACGGATGTCCATACGATAGTCGTCAGGTTCGTTTTCATTAGTCACCGTGCTGAGTACAACCTCAGCCTGACCTTTCCATTTTCGTTCTGTACATGGCCTTCGCCATTGAATCGTTTGTGTCATTCTTCATTCCTCCTCAGAAATGCTCACTCTTGAGCGTCTCGATAGCACACGCACGACAGTATCGGTTGCCTGCATACGTGCCCTCCAATTGAATATAGAGTCGAGTTCTTTCTGCACCACAGTCGGCACAGCACTCGACATTGAACAAGCCCTTGTCAATCGCTTGGTTGAATGTCAAAGCCTTGCGCTTGTTCCACGCTGCGATGCGTCGTTCCTCAGCCTTCGCTTTTCGTTCCTTTGATTCTCTTGCAATCTTTTGCCTGAATGTTTCTTCTGTCATGTTCATCACCTCATACCTGCATCACGATAGGCACTAATCCAACCCTCAAATGTTTTGAAAAATTCACTCTCATCAACATCACCTTTGAATCCCAGTGCGGGAAATTCATCAGGGTCGCAGTAGTATTCACAAAACGCCAACACTGCGTGTCCAAAATCCATTATTCCTTTTCTTCCAACCATGTTTATTCCTCCTCTCGTAGTGCAAAGCAATGTGAGCAAGCCATCGTGCCGTCCACATCATACTCCTCAACGCTGTCGACAATTCTGCCACACACGTCACATTCGTACGCTGCGTTCGCTCGGTCTTCCCACATCTGTGCGTCCATTCTTTCATACCAGTCGTGCATGTTCATTCCTCCTCGTCTGTCAGTGTGCATCGGTTCGGCAGTATAACACGTGGGGCTGCGTCACTCAGATTGTGAAAGACCTCGTAGCCACGCGTCGTCTTGCGTACCATGTAACCTACGTGTGCACCCGGAACTCGGTGAGCATGTACAACCTGCCACCAGTGTTCGTTGACGTATTCCAAATCCAAGTATGAGTTCTGACCTACAGTCAGTCGAGTCATTCCAACTCGCCTCCGTTCTCAATAATGTCAAACTCGCCCGGTGCATCAGGATAGTGCTCGTCCAAGAACTGAAACACTCGCAAGGACAACCCTTGAAAGTGCTTCTTCTGATTCTCCAGTTGATTGACAGTCTTAGTGAGCGCATCCAAGGTATTTCCAAAAGCAACCCACTTGTCTGTTGGTGTAGTGTCTACCATGACGTCATGATAATGCATTCGCAATTCTTCAATCAATTCCATTGGTGTTTTCAAATTCATTCGTTCAACTCCTCTATTTCAATCGGTTTCTTTTGGTAGATTGTCTCGTTGATGGCGAGCAAGATAGCGTTACCTCGCTCGGCTGTATCAACCACTTCGGCTGAAAGTTCGTGTATGTAATTCAGTAAATTCCTAAGATGCCAAGGGTCGTATTCTGACATGTTCATTCCTCCTCTTCTTCCCACTCAATATAGTGGTTGTAGTCGTTGATGATGCTTCTCATGTTGAGTTGCACCTTGCCAGTGATTCCACGGTGGTTTTCTACTGTGAAGTAGAACTCTTCACCTTGCCAGTCTACATTTATTATTTGATATATGTGCATGTTCAGTCCTCCTGTTCTGCTAATTCGTTAATCCATTCTCGCTGTAGTGAGCAATCAATGTGGTACAATCTTTCGTATAGTTCATAGAAGTCATCAACCGCTTCCCAACCGCAATCTTCAACCATGAACTCTACGTCCCTTCTCTCCCACTTGTCCATACCTGCTTGTGACACAAAGCACGCAAGTCTTGTCATGTTCTTGTAATTCCATCCCATGTTCATTCCTCCTCCTCATAGTATCGGTTCTCGCACCACTCGACGATAGCGTCGGTCATCGTGAACTCCATTTCGCACCACACCTCTTGGATAACATCGTTCTCAAGGAAGTTCAAATCCTCAGGCGACAAGTACAGCGCCAATTTGTTTCTCAATCTTTTGATACCACCATCATGGTTCAGCCATTCGCTCACCCAGTCGAGTGTGTGGTCTTGTATCTTTTCTAATCCTTCTTTGTTCATTAGTTCACCTTCTCAAAGTTCATCTGTATTTCTTTGGCAGTTGTATCGTAGTTCCACAGTTCTTCCATGTTCAGTTGTCCTTCCATCACCGTACCACAGTCGTTGCACTTCCAAGTGACTTCGATGATTCCCATCCCGTAAGCACCATTGGCTGATGTAACTGTAATATCGTGGTGGTCGCATTTGATGCGCTCCTTCACTGAGCGAACACGTTCCTCCATCTGTGCAATCACACCGTTGAAGTGCTGTTCGTATTCGTTTGGTTCAATTATTCCGTCTTGCTTCAATTGAAGTGCAGCGTTGCACACAGCCTCCAAGTGTCCAAGCATGTCTACTATCGTTTGTTCATCCATATTTATTCCTCCTCTTCGTTCCATTCGTAAATCGCAGGCCGACCACGCAAGTGAATCGGTAGTCGCTCACCGCTGATACCACAAACAGAACCAAGGACAACCATGCGCCCCAGTTCTTCGTCTCGTGCGTCAACAATCTCAGCCGCCTCAGGTGGATGCACCACCCGATAGGTCACAACCTCAGTGCGATAGTTCTCCAAGAAGTCTGTGCCAACAAGCAACTCAAAGTCACGTGGTGGCAACAGAATCTGATGGTCGCACACTGAGCAGGGAACCTCGACGCCCCAGTCCTCATAGGACAGCGCCTTGCCTTCATCGTCCGTGCCCTCTTGCTCGCCCAAGAATCGCCACCGTGCTGCCTCAAAGTTGTAGGCTGCAATTGGTAGCGAACACTCAGGGTTCGGGCATTGCATTGACTCCAGTTGCTGTTGCTTGAGTCCCAGTGAGAACTCAAATTGTTCATCAGGGTCGCCAATCACACGGGCTTCTGATTCGTCAAGGACCCACCCCCTCTTCTCGACCTCACCCTTGATGACGCCATGCACCTTCGCAGCATCCATTGAATTGAATGTCGCAAGCAGTTTCAGTTCGTCACCTTCACCTTTCATGTAGACAAGACCTTGTCCGGTCAAGTCCCACACTTGGTATGGCTGTAAGTTATTCAAAATCTCGTTCAGTTCGTTCTCCATTTTCTTCCCTCTTTTCCTTCAAAAATTCCTCAGTCGTCCAAATGACCCTGTCGCAGCAGCGCAATACGAGCAACCTGTATTGGTTCGTTGCAAAGATGAGTGTGTCACCAACGGTTCGCTCACCGCACCGTGGACAGTCACCGATGGGAACTTGAGCGCTGAGGATAATCTCCTCGTGCTCAGTCTTCCCGCTGTAGGTAACCATCGCAGGTATGGCAATCGGGTGTCCAAGCAGTGAGTATCTCGCCTCACCGTCAGGACAGAAGTAACCGTCGCTGTCAAAGTCTTGTGCTCGCATTCTGTCTGCCATCAGTAAATGACCTCCGAAATCATAGGGGTTGCTGCGAGCACACCCTCAATGAGTTCGGATGATGTGTCTCGCAGGTTGTCAGGTGCAATCACGCCGTTGCCACTGTCGACCATCCATGCTGATTGGACTCGGTCAGAAACACCACGAAGCATCTTGTGTGCTGCGTGCAGTCGCTTGTCCATCTGATTGAATCCAAGTTTCTTGCCTTCAAGTGGCTTGTTCTTGTACTGGTCGTTGTCCTGATACACAGGCTTGTGTGTAATCGCACCAGTCATCACATTGTAAACGTGATACAGGGTGTTCTTGTCCTCTTCTTGGACACGCACCCAGTGGTTCGCAGGCTTCGTCCATCCGTCCATGGCGACTCGCCACATGTGACCACCGGTGAGGTGGCTGATGTTGGCATTGTCGTCACGGTGAACACGTGGCTTGGTGATAAGGTCATGCTTTTCACACAGGGTGAGGAGTTTCTCAAACGACTCGGCGCTGACTTCGATGTTTCGCATCGCTTCAACCTCAGCGAGTTCAAACATCGCTTCACGAATGACTGCATCAATCTTAGATGCAAGACCTTGGAAGTCGAAGTTGCCCATCACACCCTCAGTGTGCTTGAGACTGAACAGCGTCTGTTGCTTGCCCAAGACCATACCATTAGTACAGGCAAGTCGCATGGCAATTGCATTGACCTTGTAGGCCGATGACCCGTCAAGGCTGTTGTGCACTGAGAAGCCGATGCGGTAATCACCCTGCTTCAAGAAGCCGTGGTTTTGCCACTTCGTACCGAGGTGACTGTTAGCGTAGTCGTCCCAGTTGACACTGCTCGATACGTCACAGTCAAGCCGTGCCTTCTTGCCCTCTTCGTAAGCGAAGACCTTGGCATTCCATCCGTTCTTCGCAGCCAGTTCCAAGATAGGGCGGAAGCCCTTAGCGTATGGCATGGCGTAGTACGACGGACTGAATGTCCCAAGGTGAGCACCCGCAGGGCGAGCCTCAGACTTGTAGTTCGGGTTGAAGACGTGCTTGACCACTGGCTTGCCATCAAGGTTGTTGATGCGTGCCACTCGGCCCATGTTGGACTCGACATCGTCAAAGACAATGTGACCCATCTTCTCGACTGGGATGAAGTCCCAGTCAGCCGTAGCCTTGTTCTTGCGTCCACCGCTGTACAACATCTCGTCGAAGGGACCGACCTCAGCGACGAGAACCTCGCCGTTGTCTGAGACAGACACCTCAACTTCACCCGCTTCAAAGGCAGGTATTTCGTCTTGTACTTCTTCCTGTGGCTCGATGGTGATGGTACTCATGTCCTCACCATGCTCAAGCGCACCGGCTATCGCAATGTCGTTCGCTGTCACAATGAACGGGGCGCCGTCGCCGACCAGTTCACCTGCACTGTCTGACACCATCAAGGCGACTCGACCGTCGCCAAGTATCTCATAGCGCTGTAGGTCACCCATCGGGATGGTTACCGTTTTCAATCCAGCCACTGACGGGTACTCAATGGTAAAACCGTTCGGACCGCTTTCTGTCACTTTTCCTATTACAGTTGTTCCTGTCATATTCATTCCTCTTTTTTGTTCTATTTCAATTGTTTGTTTCAATCGTCTCGATTAGTCCCCTAATTTTTGGGGAAGTTGGCAACCCTTTCTTTCTTGCTTCTTTAAATAGGGCAGCCAAAAATCGATGGACTCGTGTTATTCTTCTCCCACCTGCTTGAAGAGTTTGCTCTTGTCGTATTCATCAAACGGTTTGAGTACGTCTTTGTGCTCCACAGCACTGTATTCTGATTCGCTCGGCTGAGTGATTTCGTCAGGGGTATCGGATTCCTCCTCTTGCTCAAGGTCAGCCAAGACGATACCCAAGTTGTGAGCATCGTTGTGTACAATCTGTGCTGACAAATCCCCTGCGACCGTAAGCCACTCCGCACCACAGTTGGTACAGAACAGGCGAACCTTGTCCACTCTTGAGAACGTGTCCTCAACTGTGAACTGCCATGTGTGTCCTTCTCTCATGCACTGCTTGAGGTCTGACATCAGTGTCAGTTTCTTCTCCAAGTCTCGTGCTTCTTGTGCTAATTCGTCAATGTGTTCGTCTATTGTTTTCATTCAATCAACTCCAATTTCAATTCTCCCGATAGCATCAAACCTGTGAAGTGTGTAACTGTAATAGTTGCACCGTTGAAGTCAATGCCCCAATTTATGTCAATGTCCTTAATGTTGTCCAAGATACTATGCAACCGCACAACCTCACGGTGTAGGGCAAACGCATCGAGTAAGATATGGTGTGCTGGTGTAGGCTTCGCTTCCTTTACTGTGTCACCAGCGTAGATTCTTGCGAGGACTTTACCTGATTCAGCGTCATTCACTTCTGTGAAACCCTTCCACATGTGTTCAGTGATGTATACTTTCTTTAGTCCTTCGTATTTGTCTGTGTCAATCATTCAATCACCTTCTCATCTTCCATCAGGTTAGTTGTCGTCATCGCCTCGTCTGCTGTCATGCCCACAACACCCAGTGCGTATTCACGAATGCCTACGATGGGAATGTCATCACCTTCTATCCGACAGGTGAGTAGCGATGCAGTGTAGGCCAATGCCTTACGCAACCGCTTGACTTCCTCAAGAAGAAGTGGAGCGTCTGCAACCAGTAGTGAATTGACATGGTTTTCATGGTGTACACTGATGAAACCCAGTGGTTCGCTTTTGCACTTGATTTCGTACCACTCTTCTCCTCCATCTTCCATTGGGTATGACCGCCACGGCCCTTCTGTATGTCCTTCGTATTTGTCTGTGTCAATCATTCAATCACATCCTCGTCTGTTGGAAATGTGAATCCGTGTTCGGTCATGTTCTTTCTGACATCAGCGACAAGGTTCAGTTCCTCAAGTGTAGCCCACATCATTAGCCACTCCTGTTCTATCTCACGCAGCCGCTTGACTTCTGCAAGCAGGTTGGTCATATCCTCTAAGGCATCTTCAAGCCTAATTTTAGTGAAATCACAATCAACTCCGCCTTCTCTCACGCAGATTAAAGCATCAGCCAAGTGTCCTTCGTATTTGTCTGTGTCAATCATTCAATCACCTTCCTTAATTCCTCAATGACCATATGTGAAAAGGCATCGGAAGCAACTTGCCCTATCCCATTAACAATGTAAGCAATCTCTTTGTGCAACCGCTTGACTTCTGCGAGTAGTAGTGGTGCGTCTGCTAACAAGTTTAGTGTAGCCATGTTACTACCCACATCATCAGCATCAAAGATGATGTTACCTTTTCTATCGTATATGTTGTAGTCACTACCGACCCTACCTTTAGCAAGGTCGTGTCCTTCGTATTTGTCTGTGTCAATCATTCTTTATTCCTCCATTGTCCATCCGTTCTGTTGCTTCAATCGCTTGACCAATTCCTTGACCAAACTTTGTCGCTCTTGCACGTCACCGCCATCGAGCACTGCTCGGACGACTTCACGCTTGGCTTCGACAACCCTGTCGAAGTGCTCGTCGATGCTGTTCACAACGGATAGGTAAACAGCGCTGACGCTTTGGCTCTCTTGACCAATGCGATACACACGGTCTTCGGCCTGTTCTTCATCGGTTGGCACCCATTCTCGTTCAAGGAAGAGAACGGTGTCAGCCGCAGTGAGTGTGATACCTTCCTTCGCAGCCATGGTGTTACAGACGAGTACATCAATCTCACCGGCTTGGAAGGCTTCGACTCGCAACTGTCGCTCATTACTGTTGACATCACCACTGATGGTGGACACAGTGTAGTTCTTACCCATGCCATCGACGATGCCTTTGAGCACGTCTCGATGGTGGGTGAAGACAACCAGTTGCTTGTCCGTCTGTTCTAAGTATTGCTTTATCCAATCAACAGCGAATGGAACTTTGATGCGACCACAGATGTGACGCAGTTCGTTTAGCATGTTGAGCATGTAGCCTTTGGGTAATGGTTCATCACGAGCAGCGTGTGAGTCAATGACCTGCCAGTGTTCTTCTTGGGTCAGGTCGTACTCCTCACGCTCGGTCTTCGTGAGTTCCACTGGGATGAACTGACGAACCTTGTCGGGCAACTCGGTGAGTACCTCAGACTTGAGCCTGCGAATGCACAGGTCTCGTGTCCGTTCATTCAGTTCCTTGATGTTGCTCGCACCAGTGAAGTCCCACCCGAAGCCGTTGTGCCACGGGTCACAGTAGCGTTGCTTGTAGTCCCACTCGGAAGGGAACTGCTGGGGACGCAGTGTGTTCAGTGAGTTGAAGAACTCCGATGGTCGGCTTGAAATAGCCGTGCCACTGAGTGCAATCACTTTGTTGATTGAACGAGCCAAGTTAATCGTCGCCTCAGTGCGCTGGGCTTTCTTGTTCTTGAGATAGTGAACCTCGTCAATGACCATCATCTTCGCCCACAGTGATTGCAGTGCTTGACTTTGTTTGCCAACAAGGTCGTAGTTGATGATGACAATGTTGGTGTCCTCAATGGCTTGCTTGCCACTGTTGACGACAGACACAGTCTCGTCAGGCATCCAACGCTTGACTTCCTTGAGCCAGTTGTACTTGACGTTGGATGGTGCGACGATGAGCAGCGGTCGGTCAGTCGGGTGCAGTGCAGCGTATGCAATCGCTTGGATGGTCTTGCCAATCCCCATCTCGTCGCCAATCAGACAACGCCCGTCGCTTGCCTCGGCAAACGCAACGCCAACCTCTTGGAATGGATAGAGTTCAAGACCGTCGGGCAACGCCTCCTTGAGTCGTCGTCGCAAGTCGTCGGCATCGACCTCCTTGAGTTCGGTTGCACCACTCATCTCGACACGTTCGATACTGTCCTCAATCTCCTGTTGGATTTGTGGACAGTCGATGATTGCCTGTGCCAGTGGTTTGTAAATGTCCTCCAACAATCCATGCAATGTTCTCGCCTGTCCGATTGGGATAGTCCAACACTTCTTGTCGGGATTGAATCGTCTACCTGAGATGGCACGCACCGTCAGTCGAACTGAGTCTCGCAAGCCCTCGTCAGGAATATACGGCCAGTGCAATTCCAACTGACCGCCATTCACTTCCACCCACACATCACTGGGCGAGCGCACATCAGCATCACCAACCAAAGCATACAGGGCGGAGCAATCATACCCATGCCCCACCAGCACTTCACACGCCTTGATGATAGTGCCTCTTGCTTGCTGCACTGACCATGCCTTCTTATCCCCTTCCCACTTCACTTGGGGGAAAGGCAAAGCACTCTTGAGCGCATCCTTCGCATCAGCATTGTACGCAAAGCGCAAGGCAACGCGTGCACCAAACCTATCACTGTATTGCTCAACGTCAACTTTCATTACCATTACCTCCTTTCAATTCGTCCATGACTTTCAGCACATCGTTCCCACTGATGTACCCGTCAGCGATTTCTTCCAGCCAAGCGTGTAGGAATTCCCAATGCGTCTCCCATTGTCCGTGCCCTTCACGCAGTTGTTTGAGTTCTTTCTGTGCTACTCGTAGTGCTATGATTGTTCCACTCATAGTTCTCTCTCCTCACTGCAAGGGTATGCCTTACCTTCTCGTTCATGACTGTTGCCACACGTCAGGCAGTAGTTGTGTTCCCACATCCTAATCTGATTACCACGCTTGTCTCTTGTGTACATAAATCGTTCCAACCATACACCCTCATCGTCAGTGAGTGTAATTTGCCAAACATCTTCGATAGGGTCAGTCATAGTGTCACGCCCAGTCGTATAAGTGCATCTTCAATCTCGCTGAGTTCATCCTCGATTCGACAAAGCACATCTTGGTACTCCATCTCCCCATGGTGCGAGCCTTCGACATCAGCACTTCTGCAATATGATTCAGCCTCTTCGATGTAGTACAGTACGTTCTCCACCATTTCTTTCGCCTGATTCAGATTCCTTATCCTGTCTTTCAAATCATCTATGTCCATGTTCATTCCTCCTCGTCGCTGTTCCAAACGATGTGCTCAAGCAAGTCGCCGTTGCGATACTCATTCAACATCGTGAGTAGATAGTGCTGAGCGATAATGAGTACACCCTGCCGACTCGCAGGGTATTCCTGTTCAGGGTCGTCCTGTTCGACGATGACCCAGCATGCTCCGTCTCTAATCTCCATGTGTCTGATTTCGTGTATCATATTCATTCCTCCTGTGGTGTGTCCTTGAGTGTCCATTCTTGATGTGCATCATTCCAGTGAAAGTACATGCCGTTCGACAGTGGCTTGCTCGTGTCGTAACTGAGATGTTCATCGACGTAGTGTTGGATAACATCGTCCGCATCAAGGTAAGTATCTTGACGTGGGTTGAGTTCACGAATGATGAATGTCTCAATGAACTCAGCGTCCTTACAGATGCGTTTGTATGTGAGCGTCGGTGCTCCGACGAAGCAGTCACCGTATCGTCCATACCCTGCGTTACGCCATGTGTCCTCAGCCACACGCTTCATGATGGTGAACTGGAACTCCTCAGGTGAGGTGTTGCTTACGTTGCACGACCACTCGTTGTCAGCCATGCGCTGTACGAAGTCTCGGTCTTGAATCACATCAAAGAGCAGTCGCTCTGATGCTTGAAGTTCCTGTTGCCATTCGGTCAACTCCTCATCTTCGTCAGGCTTGTATCGACCTGCTGCACATCCAATGTAACCACACGCATGCATGGCTACACTGAATCGTTCAGTCGCCTCAGCCACACCAATGTTGTTGTATCGGTCAGGTGCGTTCTCGATGTCAGGGTTGATTCGACCAACCCCTGCTACCATCGCAAGTGCTCCCATCTCAAATGAGTGGAGCAGTTCAATCTCGTTCGGGGCAAAGCCCTTTTCTGTTGCGTTTTTTATTCCTACTATCAGTGGCATGTTCATTCCTCTCCTGTTTCAATTATTTCGACCTGTAAACTCAGGCAGGTGTGCGCCTTGTCCAGTGCTTCTTGGTGTGTGTCATATGTTCCAATAGTTCTCCAACCGCCAACTACTACTTTCCATTTCATTCAATCATCTCCTTCATCTTGTTGTAAATGTCTTCCATTACTTCGTGCCAGTCTTTGCTCGCTTGCCATTGTGTTTGGTGTGCATTTGTGTATCGGATAGCCAACTCAGGTAGTTGCGACCGAAGGCCGTCATCAGTAATCTTGGATGCCATCTCCATTATCTTGTTCGAGAGAGCAGGCCAGTCAGGGTCCATGAGGTCGCCAGCCTCGTACTCCTTGTCCAGTTCCTTGTATTCGTAACGGTCAGGGTCGGACACGATGTACCTTGTGCTGTACGTTAAGCCGAATGACCATGCACCATGTGAACTGCTTGTGTTACCACACCGATACGCATTGAATGTCTTGAGTATGCCCTCACGAATCTCGTCCTTCGACAGCACTCGCTTAGCGTACTTCTCCTCGTCTTCGACAAGGCCCTTGATTTGGTTAAGTTGATTTTGCTGTTCTGCGAATGCCTTAGCGTCCTTGAATGCAGTGCGCTTGTCCCAGTGTGCATCAACGATTGCTTGCCACCTCTCCATCAGTTCACGCTTGATGTTGAATTGATTCCGCACTACCGTCGATGTGATGCCACGGTAGTTACCGCCATATCGTTGGTAGCGTGTGTACGGTATGTTGAGTCTTACGTACTGTACATCACGGCTGTAACCACGTGGGTTCTTCGATGAGAAAGCGTATTGCTTTCGGTGTTTTTTGAGCCAAGCCATGCCTGCCTTGATGACGTCGGGGTGCATTTGCTCACTGAGTTGTCTTATCGCCGTATTCTTACGTTCCTCAGGGTCGCTCATGTAGTACACATAACGACCTTTCAAAATCGCAAGTAGTTTGTTCACGTTGGCTGGTACATCCGTCCAACCAATCTTGCTCGTTTGTTCTTTCCATTTCGTCTTTGTTCCTGCCATTCAATCATCTCCCAGTACCATTTTGTTTGTTACCTCTCGGTCACCGAGCACCCAACGGAGAGCATAGGTCGCACCCTGCAATCCCTTGTAGTTTCTCATGTGATGCGCTCGCTCCTTCGTTGAGAGGTTTCTATCGAAGGACGCTTCCTTACGTCGTGCTCGTTCTTGCTCGACGCGTTCAAGTAGGGTTTCAATCTCAACCCATGTTCGTTCGTAAGTGAATTCAATCATACGAGTTCACCATTCCAGTCGTACTTCCATAGTCCGAAGTCGCCGTCTTCCCATGCCCAGTAGAGATAGTATTCACGCTCGCCTTCGATGAAGGGTGGACGTAGTGTGTTCTCGTTGAGCCAGTCCACTGCTGAGTCAGTCAGCCACACCAAATCGTCAAGGTCAGGGCGGTTATTGTCATCTTTCATAACCATGTCATAACTGAAACCATGCTGTTCAGCAAAGTCGAGCAGTCGTATGGCATTGTTATCGAATCCGAATGCTCCATCAAAATAACATCCAACATCGTCGTCTGTGTACTCAGCGATTCGGCTCGGCTTGTCTTCGTCGTGTTGTAGTTCTATCCATTTCATTGTGTTTCCTCCAGTTTGTCACGAGCAGTTGTCCAATCAGACAGGAAGCGTTTTGCTTGTGCCTTTGTTTCAAAGTGAATCGCACCGCGCAGTCTAAAGTTGCGCGTTGTTTGTAGTCCGTATGTTTTCCCTTCATCGGTTTGGGAAAAGCGAACCAAGTGGTCATTGAATATAGAACCTGCACCACCCCACCCTTTGTAGTTGATGTCGATTGCTGAGTGATACATTTTCCGTAGCGTTCGTGTAACATCACAAGCCTGTTCATGAGTGATGACGTAGGTGTTTGTTTCCTTATCATAGAAAGGAACAAAGATGTCATGCACTGTTGGGAACGTGCCTTGTATTCTGTGAGTCATTGGAATTGTTTCTCTGAATGTCCTCTTCGGCATAGGTAAGCCTAAGTCCTTGTGCATCTGAGCAAATTTGTCAATTGTGTCAACAGTCATCTTAACAACTCCTCGTGTTCTTGTATCTTGCCTACGAAAATGAAGCAGGCAAGGTGTTGGTATTCAAGTGGGCGACTGCCCACTGGGACAGCGATGCCCCATATGTCTTCGCCGCAGTGTGTGCATTTGTATGCTCCCATTTTAGTTCACCCTGTAAATGTAGTAGTATGTTTCCTTGGTCTTGTAGCACATGCCATCACGTTCCACTGACAGGTACACGACCTCGTGCTCGATACCGTCGTAGCCTGAGAGGAAATGTCCCCGACCATCGCACGCAACAGCGTCCTCGACAAAGGCATCGAAGTCTTTAATCATAGACATGATTGAATCGTTCGCACCTTCGCACTTCTCTTGTAGCAACTTGAACACATCCTCGTCGATGTAACCAGTTTGTGCTGACAAGAACGATGGCGTGAATGCCCACACCGATTGTTCGATGTAGTCACGCACTGCGTCGTCAGCCTCCTCGTCAGTGTACACGACGTAGTCGTAGCCATCAATGAATGACTCCGCTTCGATTAAGTCCACGCCCAAGTGTCCCGCAAGCACGATGGCTTTGGTTGTGTAGTCTTGCTTGTAGTTGTTCCAGTGATTCTCCATCAAATCCAATTCGTTTATCATGTTCATGCCTCCCAGTATTCTTCGTAGATGTATTCCTCAGTCTCGATTCTGATTTTCAATTCGCTCATGTTCATTCCTCTCGGTTAGTAAGGTTCTTGATAACACCGAAGCACTCGTCGAAGGCTTCGCAAATTCGTTCCATGCGACCGTCCAATGCCATGACAGCATCAACGAGACTCTCGTTGTCGATGACATACTTGTCGTAGTCGAACTCAAAGTTGTCCAGTGTGTAGTCCATAATCTCACTCTCGTTCCTGTCCCACAGCAACTCAGCGACTTTGCGATGCACGTCTTGTCCGAGCAACTTGTTGAGGAGTGCATCCTCGATGTTCTCAAATTCGATGCGCTCCTCAAGTTCGTAAGCGATGTCGGAGAGGTCAAGTTCTCCAGCGATGTCGGATGCCTCTATGTGATATGCAACATCATATGTGTCAATGTATGACGACAAGTCGTGCATGCATATCTGTTCAGCAACACGCTCAGCCACGCACCACATGTCGAAGTTCTCGCTCAACTCTTGTGCAAGGTCAGGCATCTCGCTCAACTTCTCCGAGAGTTGGTCGTAGTCAATGCCGTCCATCAGGCGTTCGTCAATTTCTGTGTTTACAATTTTCTTAATCCACTTTCGTATCATTCAATCATCTCCAGTTCTTCTGTTGTCAAAAAGAAGTATGCGTACTCAGGGTATTTGCTGAGTATGCTTACTACTGTTCGGTGGATGTCGCCACCGTCGTCTGTGCCATTGGCTTTCAGGTCAAAGTATGCCCTGATTATATCATCAATCTCATTGTTCGTTAGCATGTTTATTCCTCCATGTATTCTTTCAATTCCAATCGTTCATCATCTGTCATCATTCCGAAGTCCTCATCTGTTATGTTTCCATCCCCATCATATTCGGTGTGAGTCCACGCACCACACGTCCAACATTCTTCACTGTGATAGGGTGGTCGTGTGCTACGATTGTTTAGGCATGTGTTTGCCCCACAATAGGGGCATGGGTCTACATATGCGTTGGTGCTCATGTTCATTCCTCTCCTTCTGTGTATAGTTCAGGGAACTGTTCTTGTCGGGTTGCTTCGATGGCATCCCACTTGGCTCGCAGTTCATCGCTTGGGGTCTTGTCGATACTGGCATACATCCACAGCGTACCGTAGCCCGTCAGGTAAAGTTCCATCGTCGGGATGGCCGAGACAAAGTTCCCACTCTTGAGCGTTCGTGGCACTTCGCTGGTCATGCGTGCCCACGTTTTCTTGATGAGTTCCTTTGCCTTCGTCATGCTGAGTTCAACACACGCAAGGTCACCGCTTGTACAAATGGTAATCTTCACTGGGTCTCCTCGACGATGCGAGGGAACTGATTCGTCACTCGCCCTGTCCTTGTGTAGTTGGACAAGGTAAGTCAGTCGGTCCAGTGTATCGGCTTTCGTTAGTTCAGTGTATCTATGTTCGTCTTTCATATTCATTCCTCCATTGGGTTGTTTCGTTCTTCTCTTTCTTGCTTCTTTAAATAGGGCAATCCATTTTCGTTGTTCTCGTATTCGTAACAAGATTTGCACTTGTCAAAGTGCGGCCATTCTTCGTGGGGTTCACACACAACCCACTTACCTTGAACGATAAGTTTCATTCTGCATGGGTCGCACACAGCAATGGTGCAATCGAACGCCTCGCATGAGGTGTGGTGAACACCTGCATCCTCTTCATCAATTCCGCATTCGCTACAAGGCATCGGGTGTTTGGTCATTGTGATTCCTCCTGTGTGTCCTCAAGGATGAGGACGAGTTCCATTGTGCCATCAGCAAATGTGATGAGCATGTGTGGTGTTGCTTTTCCGTGTCGTGTTTGTATCATTGTCTCACTTCCTTTCCGTTGTCGTGCAAGTGCTTACCACACTCGCCACACTTCTTGTAGTAACAGATGTAAAAGTGTACGCAGTCTTTGCAGTTCTCTTTCATCTCTTTGTGTAAAATATCATAGTGGTCATCTTCAATCATGTGTTCTCATCTCCATGTTGTGTATGTTCCATCATCGTTAGCAACGAATGAGGTGTAGCCGTTCTCGCCCATGTGTGTGGCGAGGTCTCGTCGTTCCTGAGCACGCTCGGCCTGCTCTTGTTTGTACTCGTCAGTCTTGGAGTAGTCAAGCCAACGATTGAACTCAGCCTCCTCTTGTTCTTGGTACAGTTGCATGGCTGTCTTGTCGACAGCATCGAACTTGTCGTGTGTGAAGAAGTCCCCACTCATGTTGGTAATGATGTGGACGATGTGCTGTTTGTTGCGTGCGTGGTCGTACCATTTGAATTGGATGTCTCGCCTTGCTCGTGTGGTTTTCATGTGCTCAAGGTTCTTGTTGAATCGTGCGAGTGTTGACTCGTGAATTAGGTGAGCACCTTTTTGTTCTGCACCACCAAAGTCTGTCGCATACCAGCCCTTGCTTGGCATACCGAAGTAGTGGTACGGTCGGTTAGGGTAGGCATCCAAGAGTGGGGTTAACTTGTCAATCATCTCAGCAGTCATGCAAGCCTCAGCATAGCGAGGGTCGACTTCCCACTCGTCACCACGGTCATTCCATTCTTCAGGAGTCTGATTGCGTAGCATCTCGCTCGCCAACTCCTCAATCGCAGCAGCGATTGATTCAGTCGTGGTGAATAGAAACCGCTTGATGTCAGCGGGTTCATCGTAGTCGTGTGTTTCTCTTCGTTGTTTGTATATCATTACTGGCATGTTTATTCCTCCTCTTCCCAGTCCTGTCGTAGTTCTTCACGCTCGGCGTCAGTCAATGTATCAACCACGCCTTCAAACTCAGTATAGCCACACGTCCAGCAGTCCATGTTCCAGTATACAATGCGTCCACCTTCTGTGCTGACAGTATGTACGCATGTTTGATACGGACATCCGGGGCAGTCACCAACGTGTGCGTAAGCATCACCAATCATTGGTTCAACTCCTGTGTCATGTAGGCAGCGTTCTCACGGTCGATGATTCTTTGGTGTACTTCATGTATAGATTCATTGACAGCATTGCAAAGGTCATGGCGTTGGATGCGACGGTTCAGTTGTAAGACTGTACTCTCGCTGACTTGGTTGTTGCATTTCGTACAAGTGAAGTTGCCATCCTTGTTGCGGACAAGACCAATTGCTTTGCCGTCGTCGTCGAATTTCCACTCAAGGGAATCACGGCGGTCGAGAAGTATTGCGAAGGAACGCTCAGGGCTATCAGGCATTTGTTTGAAACGCTTGTCCATGCGTGGCCCTTCGTGTCCATTGCACCATGTGATTTCCTTGACTGGCTTGAACTGGCGACGAGCCTTGACTCGACGTGAAGGCTGTGGCTCAGTCGGCACAGGGGCATCAGTCCAGTGTTGCCAGTTGGTGTTCGATTGCGTGCTACGTGTGTTCTTGTTTTTGTTTTTCTTCATGTTTATTCCTCTTCTTGTATTTGTGTGAGTAAGTGATTGATTACTTGGATGTCTTTTTCCATCATGGCTTTGATGCGTGTGAGTTGTTCGCCTGTGAAGTTCCAAAGCAACGCTCGTGCATACCCTGCGTGAACAGGGCCGTATTCGTATGTCCTATCAGGGATGAGGCTTTCGATGCCGTCGTCTATTGCTGGCTTGAGTGTTGGGTGACATCGTGGTATGCTTCGTGTGCCTACCCAGTTGTTGCGTGCTATCTTACCGATGAGTCTGTATGCTTCGTATCGTTCAAGTGTCTTGTTAGTCATTGTCTGTTCCCCCTGTATCGGTAGTTGTTGTATTCATCCACCATGTGCTTGATGGTTGTAGGAGTAGCGTGACCTTCTTCGTCAGCCAGTTCACAGCCGATGTGGTCAAGGGCATCAAGAATCACGAAGTCCCACCAGTCGTCACCGATGTCCTCACGCAAGGGCAGTTGTGCTTTGAGCAATAGAAAGGCAGTGCGTGCGTAGTTCTTGGCAGGCTCAAAGGGAAGTGGCACTGGTGACTTCGTGAGGTCATGGAGCAGGCCCACCATTGAATGACGTTGTGACTCCATGAGCGCTGGGTCACGCTCACGTCGGTGTTTGTTCAGCAGGGTGTAGGCTTCGTCTGTGGTTTCAGGGTATAGGTTTGGCATGTCATTCCTCTCCAAGTGATTCAAGGTATTCCTTGTACGAGTCGTGTGGATGGTCAAGGCCCAAGACATTTCGCAGGCTCTTTTGCTGTAGCCAGTCACGTTTGCGCTGGCGTTCATTGTAATCAGCACGAAGTTCGTTGTACGTTTTGTGAAACATGTTGCGTAGTTGTTGGTCAGGGTCGGGTTCGTCTGAGGGAAACAGCGAGCCGAGTGATTCTTCTTGAAGGCTGATGTCATTGATTTCACACCACACGTAGTAGCAGTCGACAACAGATGGCTTGTTGTTCTGTGGTGTCTTGCCCATGCATTGTTTGACAATCAGTTCGCACAGGTATTGCTTTTTGTCACCTGCTGAGATGCCACCTACATGACTGGCAAGTTCTTTGTAGATGCTCAGGCGGCGTGCTCTTGTTTTGGGTTCTTCTTCGGCTGTGTTTGGTATCATGTTTATTCCTCCTTGTTTGTGTTGAGTGCTGTTTCCATTTGCTTGCGTTCTTCATCAAGGTCATCACTGTGGTTTCTCAACCATGAGCCTTCGATGGTTTTCAATCTGAGTCGCATGAGATGTCGCTCGATTTTGTTCAGACGCTCAGCCTTGTCAGGTATGAGGCGAGGCTCATTTATTCGAGTCAACGTTTTCCATTGCTGGGCAGCGAGGTGTATTTGTAGGACGAGATTGTAAAGGCCCTCATCGAACATACCGTCAATGCATCTCCTTCCTTTGTCCGGCCCTTCGGTGTGTACAAAGTCCTCAAGCGCATCATCCCATTCGGTACGTTGTCGTTGAGGCCATGAAACGTAGTGTTCGTGAATCTGTTTGACGTTCATGTCTTGAAGCCACTTGGGGCAGGCTATGTTCTCAGGGCTGGCTCTTGTTTTAGTGTTCATGTTTGTTCCTCTTTTGGTTTGCAGTGTCCCGTTTAGGGTGGGACAAATCCTCTTTTGCAATGTATACTTCGATGGTGTAGTAGTATTCTTGGTTCGTATACAACTTTACTTTATACCTATAGATTTTATTATAATATATATCTAAGAGTAAGGAGTATTGTAGGAATCGTCACGACTTATACATCAGCGATGCATACTTCGGAAAAGTGGATTAGTCCCCCTATGCGTATAGGAATAACGTGAATAGGATAAGTCGACGCTCCCCTATACTATACGTAAGGGGTCGACGGTGAAACGCTGAGCGTTGGTCGAGTGGTGGTGTGAGGTGTTAGGTTGTGTCGCTCTCTGCGATAGGGAGGACTGGGGATGTTACGGTTAGGATGATAATGTAAATGGGACATGGATGAGGACTGCCTATCACTACACGTCGCAATTTTCCGCATTCACCTCGTAAGGTTTACTACACATAACCGCACAGAACTCATATCTGTACCCGTGTTACATGCTTCATTCGGTGTGGTTCACTAAGTGCATGACCATAGAAGACTTACGTCCTCATCCATGTGGAGTGGGAAGGCCACCCACACCATCACATCACACTGGTATTGCTCCAGTCGTGCGTGCGGTGTGGGTGGCGGGGAAAGGAGAGCCTCTTCAAGGAATCGAACCTTGCACACTCTCACAAACCAAAGTGAGCGATGCTCCTTGCATCTCAAGAGGCAGGGTGCACGGTACACACCCCGTGCGGTGGTTCTCTGATTCCGAGTCCGTCGGTTCACATCAGATGTGGGTGCTGTGTGTGCCCAAGTTGTCAGGTGTGTAAAGTCAGTTCAGTACACCCGATTCAGTGCTGTAGTCGCACACACAAGGGGAAGTAAAGGCCACCCACCCGACCGGAATCGAGTGGGTGGCGGCGACTGTGGCATGCATGCCACAGGTTACGACGTGAGCGGGTCAGTTACCCGACTCAAGCGTTTTTCTCAGCGTCCTGAGCCTCAAGGAATGCCTTGAAGTTGACGAGTTGTGCTTGGGTCATGTGGATGGCGGTCCTCTTAGCGTCAGCCATTGGCTCAGGTGTGACACCGTTGGTGATTGGCTCGCCGTCGGCGGTCATGTAACCCGCTTCGATGGCTTGTGCTTGTGTGAGTCCGTCGCCGACGTTGCCAGTCTTTTGCTTGACAGCAGCGAACTCGGCACGTGTGAGTGGGTTTTTGCGACCAGT
>Ga0209645_1000494_pt1 | contig 20196 bp, 35 predicted proteins | sample ETNvirenome_6_30_FD_184070 | JGI IMG/M metagenome (GOLD analysis project Ga0209645, IMG submission 184070) | Marine viral communities from the Pacific Ocean - ETNP_6_30 (SPAdes) (version 2) | ecosystem: Environmental > Aquatic > Marine > Oceanic | place: Pacific Ocean | collected 2013-06-19
CAAAACCGTCATCGGCAAAGGATCTGTCTGTGTTAATGTTATTTGTCCAGTGTTAGCATATCCCAGCAAACCATGCGCGGTTTTTAATCCGGTATATTCAGCAATCACGGATGATCCGCTCTCAGTATCAAATGCAATTGTCTTGCCATTGATCTTCAGATCTTTGGTTTTGTCCACAAGAGCATCAACCTGAACAACTCTTTTCTTCATGCCATGAATAGACCCAGACGATAGTGTTGGCTCAGTTGGCATTGTTTTTGCTTGAACAGTATAGTTTAGGCCGACCTGATGGCTGGATGTTGCCGCCGTATCTAGGGTTATGCTACCAAAAGCAGCAACCCCATCTTGTATGGCAACCCCATTCAAATCAATGGTCGGGCCAATTGTATCAGGAATGTTTACAAATATCGCATCATTATCGCCAGATATGCCAATGTTTATAGTAAATCCTGTTACTGCTTGAGGCGTTCCGCTTGTATTGCTTATTGCTATTGAGCTAACAGTTTTAAAGCTTCCTGTGGTAGTCCAAGATGTTGTGTTTGTGTCGTTGAAATTTACTATCTCAACTAAAGCAGAGCCAGACGAATCTGTTCCGGTAAAGGTCGCTCTTAAATTTAAAGCAGATGGGAACCCTGTGCCTGATACACTGTTATTTTCTACTTGAAAGACTATTTGCTTGGAATCTAAGCTAACAGTTTTTGTGCTTTCCGAAATACCATCTCTAATTATATTTACCGTTTCGCCTCGCAAATGAGGCAATTGAACAGTTGTTATTGCCCCGCCATCTACAACACTATCCAATGTAAAGTTTGAGTTAAACAATTCCAGATAATAAACATTTGTTGAATTTATGGTTCTTTTAACGATAGCATAAACCTGGCTTAATTCTACGGCCACAGCAATAAACTCACCGTCCGTTGTAAACTTGCTGGGCGCAATGACATTCTGTCCGGTAAGAATAGAATACACTGCCATAGATCCATCGCCGCCATTCACAATAAACAAGCGATCCGCTTCGTCTGTTGACGATGATCTTCTTGCAGCAATATCAACCGGATTATTCAACAAGTGAGATGATAGCAAAGAAATGTTCTGCACTTGATAAGAGCGCGTATCGTTTCCAAACTGAAAGGCGTTGATAGCTTTGCCTTGACGCTGAACAAAGATCGTTGCGCCGTTTAAATCTTCAATTGGCACACCAGCCTTTGATCCAAGCCGAGTTTGTGGCCGCACCAAAAAGTTGCTTGGTGTAATTGGAGTATCTTCTGATTGAACAACAATAAACTCACCGCCTGTTGAGAAAATGCGCAGATCCGCACCAGATACGATATTTACAATCGCATTCAGTTGGTTTGTGTTGATCGTTGTTTCGACAGCCTCATCATCAAGTCCAGTATGAGAGTCAAAGTTAAAGTAATCAATAACACGGGAACCCCAAACTGTATTGGGCCTGGACTTAGATCCGCCAAAATATAATCGGCCCTCATGGAATGTTGCCGATCTTGGCCAGCCTCTAGTGCTTGACCAAACATCCTCATGGCCAAATTCACCGATCCAATTACCCGCAACAACGCCACTTGTGTCAAAGAATGGAACCTCAACAACAGCATTCATTACAGTATCGCTGACATATTCAATGTACTTTACACGGCCAAAAGTGTTTTCAACTTGAGCAAAGTTATTGGCCGCAGACGCCGCAAAAGGTGCAACCTTATAATGGGTTGTGCTATCTGGTTGTGTTGTCCAGGCGGGATAGACAGTTGCGACCTTTGTTGACCCAACATAATCTGAAATATATCTTTCTTGGCCTGAACCAGTTCCAGATGTAAGGGTTATCCACATACCATTTGGGGCATCATCAGATGAATAGGACGAAGCAGATTTTAGTGTTATTGTGCTTGCGCCACCGGCTTGCGCTGTTCCGCTGTCAGTAGTCGCAGAGGATGCAGTGATTGTGATATTGCCAGTTGTTGCGCTGGGCGTAATCGTAAAGTTAGGTGAATGCTCATCAAGGGCATAAGCATATTGCGGAGTATTTGTAATAGGTAGGTTCTCAAGCGTCCAAGATGTATCAGAATTGCGCACAAGACGTTTTGTCTGAAGATCCTCATGGCAAAGAATTAGGGTATCTACAGCTTGCGTATATTCAAGCTCATCAAGCATTGCCGCTGTAATGTCCGAAGCAGTAATATATCCAGTAGTGCCAATATATTGACGCACATTATTTTTAAAAACGTAAATGCGGCCAACAACAAAAACCAATAAATAGCTGTCATTTACGCTAAACTCAAAGGGAATAAGCTTAAATGATGAGAAAGTTGACCCGAAGTTAAAAATAAATTCTAACCCATCCCGACGACTAATCCCGCCTTGAGGCTGCACAACAACGTTTGTCGCTTCTTCCAAAGCATTCTGATATTGCTGGAGATCAGTGCGACCACGCAATAATGGATCTATTTCTCCTACTGAAAAATTAGACTGATATTGATTAATCCTCATCAGCCCCTCGCCTGAATAAGAGTATAGTCCTCCACGATTTGCGTGCTTTGTCCACGGCCATCAATGTTCATGGCCTCACGCAATATGCCACCACGACCAGACGCACCAGGCGAACCATATGCTTGAGCGCGGAAATAATCTGCCTTTGATGCTTGATCTGTTACAGTAATCGCAATCTCTGCGGCTAAGGCCACACGCAAAAACCGAATAAAGTAGGCGGGCATATTAGCCTCAGTAACGGTTGCTTGATAGTCGATATAAACAGTATCTAGGTTAGTGAATAACTGAGTGCCATATATTTCCCATCCGTACCGTCTTGGCCGCACACCGCTTGCGCTGCTATCGAAAACAGCAATCGGGCTACCAATAAGATCAGCGGGAAAGTTAAAAGCATTATCCCATTCATTAACCGGATCTGTGCTATCTTTACTTAGCTGAACTTTTTTAAGGCTCCAACTCCAAGGATAAACTGTCAGAAGATGGTTTTTAAGATCTGGGTAAAGTCTGTTACAAGCATCCGCTGTATCGCTTCCATCTGTCAAAGATGTAATTGCAGAAGCGCCAAGAAGAACAAGGGCATCAGAGCAAATTGTTACATCAGTATCGCCAGTTGCCATTATAGCCCTCCAGGAGTTTAGAGGGGGCCAGTTGCCCAGCCCCCAGGGGAGAAATTAATCACCGTCCGTTGCGGCCAGTGTTGTACCGTTAGCAACGTCAACAACGCCACCAGTATTTGATAATACTTGTGTAAGTGTGCTGACCCTTGTGCCGCCGGTAGATGACACAACATAAATTAAATCGCCAACCGCCAGAGTGTCTGACAGGTCGTTGAAATAACCTTCTGTGTTTACATCCGCAATCGTATCAGCGGTTTGGTATGTATAGATAACAGGGGAATTGCCTTTTTTAGACGGCCCCCCAGTTCCAAAACCAGTGCTAGAATAAGCCATTTATCAGTCTCCTTATTCAGTACAGCTAATTTTAACGATGCCCTCATCGTCAATAGCAACCGCACCAGCAGAGAACATAGAGCTTACGAGGAACGATGTTTTCTCTGGGATGTAGTTTACTTCTGACTTTTGAGAGATGCTTTCAGCATAACCCATGCTGTCCTGATGCCAGGCAAAGCAAGAGCGGGTTGATGGCTTAGGAACGCCACCTTCATCACGATCACCCATTGTGATAATGTTGAAGCCCATGAACGAAGAGATCTCACCTCGGACAAGTGCTTTTACGGAAGCAAAGTCGCTTGAAGTAACCTCTGTTTCACCGAGCAACGCATCAAGCTGAGAAGAGTGCATCAACAAGTGACGGCCTTCAGCCGGTACGTTTTTATCGTTCAGCGCTTTTGCCGCTGCACGAAGCTTTTCGATGTTCATGTTTGTGGTAGATCCGCCAACACCTGTTGCAACTGTTGAAGGCGAAGATGCCGCATTAAGTGCGTCGATGCAAAGCTGATCCATACGACGAGCAATCGCCTTTGAAACAACTTGCACCAATTCACGACGCTCATCAAAGTTGACGTGTGATTGATGGAAGATATCAGAATATTCTGCTGCGATATAATCTGACATTGTTGCAGTAACCTGGCTATAGGTTACGTTTAATGGGGTTACGTCAGTTTGTGGAACACGAACTGTTGCAACGCCTTTTCCGATTTTTGGGAACTTTACTGTGTTACCCTGAACACCTGTGCGTGTTCGCATTGTGCCGCGAAGCAATGCCTCGCCTTGATATGCCTGTTTTACCTCTTCATCGAAAAGGGTTACAAAGGCATTAGTAATACTCTGCGCCATAGCAGAAGCCTCCTATTAGGTTTCAACTCAAAACGCTTACTGTTAGCCGATGTAATCGGGCAGTCGCTTGCGCGAAAGTGGTCGCGCCCACCAGTGGTTTACCACATCAAGGGGCCGCGCAGCGGTTAGCCCTTAATCTGCCTATACACACAAAATGTAGTAATTGCAACAAAATCTAGTTATGTCAACGAGCGCGATTTACCCAACTATTAGGATCTTCGCCCATTTTAGCCATAGTTTGTTCAATTTTTGACCTGAAGCCGCCTTCATTGGTTTGGTATCTTGGATCTGCTAAAGCCGATCTTAAATCCTCTTGTGAAAACTCAGGCGTATCAACAACCGGCGTTGTTGGTATTCCTTCATTCGTATAACCTTGAATAAACTTGGTCATTGCATTGATCGCATCAGCGCTATTGAGGCTGTAGGCCAAAGCTTCCCGCTCTGTGTTCGTCAATGACGCGCGGGTAATATGGCGTTCAAGATACGCAATCTTTTCTTGACCGCGCTCACCAAGCTTGTTCATTTCCTGTTGCCGGTCATATTCTATGGCTTCTTCGCCGGTTTGCGAAAACTCCAAGACTTGGCCCGCAAGCTCTTCAAAGGCTTGTTGCGAAATCCCATATTTTTTAGACCAGTCTTGAAACGCCACAACGCTAGGATCTTCCAAGTCAAGACCCTTATCCACAAGATCCGAAGTTTCATAGCCATCTTTAGGCGCTTTGTGTTTGCCAGCCTTAAATGCTTTTTCAAGCTCCGAATAACTCTTTGCCAGGTTCTCAACATCAGGGCCATCATCATCCCAAAACTTTGCCGGATAAAAGTCAGGCCGCTCCAAAGGTTCATCGTTTTCAGCCTCATTCTCTGCGCTTTCTTCAGGACGTAGCTCAAAGGGTTGCTCTTGCTCTTGCGGCTGTTCTTCTGGCTTTTCAAAACTTACTAAGGGCGCATCTTCAGATGCTTCGATTACTTCAGCTTGTTCAGACATTATTACTCCTTTCCACCCTGCGCTCAATCAGGCGCACAAGCTCAGTCATGCCTGTTCTCACAAAGCCGTGACTGGGATCCTCGCCTGGATACCAAGATGGTTGTTCAATGGTTATCTGTCTCAGGTGATGCAACACCTTCTGACCTTCCTCAGATTTAAAGACCCGTCCATAAAGTATGTCCAGATCATCCGCCTTTGGCGGCTCGACAAACGCTTGACTTATTCCTTCCCAACCGTCTGGCGAACTCATTGCATGGCCTCTGCTACTGTTTCATCAGTGGGCATAGGCTGTTGCTGTTCTATCATAGCTTGCTGCATTTGCTGCATCATCATTTGCTGTTCTTCCGGTGTATTCAATACACGTTGGTCAATACCCATCTTTTCCGCAATAAACGAAACGCTTTCTGGAACATTGATAATTGATTGCCCCATTGGCCCCATAGAATTAGCAATCTGCATAAAGCTAAGAAGCTGATTAACCTCTTCCATTTTGGGAGCCTCGGCCAAGGGCGATACCGGCGTAACCTTAACCTGAACGCCATTAACCTTGAGCGGCATATTGATTAAGCCTTGTCGATCAAGGACATACAAGATCCGAGAGACAAGAGGGTTCATTATTTCTGTCATCAACCGGCCAAAGGCGGAGCCAAGATTTGATGCAAGCTCACGTTGACGCTGCGCGATTTCTGTGGCTGATCTTGCTGACATTGTGTCCGGTGGAAGGGTATCATCCATCAAGATCTTTTTAATGTTTACCCTAAGATCCTGAATGACAATTTGGCTTGTGTTAAAGTCACCGGCTTTTGGCAATGGGGCCAAGGATGCACCTTGCGGCCCGCCATTCCGAGCAACTGGTATAACCGCGCCAGGCTGTATTTTAATGCTTTGAGGGTTAAGAACACCATCATCAGCGGCCAAATAAACACCGGAAATAGATAGGCTGGCATTCTTTAGAACAAGCTCAAGCGTTTTGTTAAGGGTTTTAATATCAGCAATCGCGTCAACCAATGGGCCACGGCCATAAATCTCACCGGCTGTTTTGCTAAAGCGGGCGACAATGAACGGGCTAGACGGCATTTCACGATAGACGATCTCTTGCGACTTTGATGGCCAAACAACATGATAATGATATCGGCCTGTTTCTTGATCGAAGATAACCGCATCAAACAAATCAAGATCTTCAGAGCCACGCCGATCTATTGCGTCTTGTAGTTCAGCGGTCATTTGTGCGTCTGGAAACTCGCGGGTAATTGATTCTGCTTTTATGCGCAGCTTTCTATAAACATTATCCACCATACCATGCGCACCCTCTTCGATGGCAACTAGGTATTGTGGGATAGCTAAGAAGCGGATCGGCGTAACTTCATCGCCTGGCATTATCATCATAACCGCTGTGCCAACGCTAAGATCCAGCAAGAACTCTCCCATTGCCAGATCAAAACTTGTTTGGCGTAGTTGGTCAAACATTATATCCACATAAGCATCAAGGATCTGTTGCGCTCTAGGCTTATCTTGCTCTGGAACCGCTGCGCCTGGCTCTAGTCTGCACCAATGCCTATTGGGTGGAAACAAGCCAGATTGCAGACGATTTGCAAAACGCTTGGTTGACGACATTGCGGTGCTATCAAAGACGCGCTGCATTTTTGCTTTGCCTGGCGTTCTGCCTTCATAATACCCGTTATACAGATTTCGTTGTGGTAACGCGAACTCGTAACAATCTTCATAGATTGTGCGCCATTCATCCTTGCGGGCTTGTGCTTTTGCTTCTCGCGCGATGACTTCTCTAGTCGATAGCTTAGGCATTTGCCTTATTCCTTTTACTTATGGCCGCTGCTTTCTTTCTAGCATCAGCCTTGGATGAAGCGCCCCAGGCGCGGAGGGAAAGCAATAGGCGAGTGGGTCGGCCTTTGCTGTCTCGCTCCGGCCCAGGGTTCCCCGCCATTCTAGCGAGGAAGGACGCTCGGCGGGGATTATCGCCTTTCTTCACTGGTGGTTTGAGGTTAGCCCCCTCAGACCGCTTGAAGAAGGCGCGTCCTTTACGATTTAGACCGCCCTTTGGGTTTTGAAACGCTTTTTTTACCACGACTTGTCGCCTTTTTCTTTGGAGCCTTCCCGCCTTCCCAAGCCTCGTTTACATCTGGGGTCGATGGATCATCTGAAACCAATTGCCCTTTTTCATTTCTCGCGCGTTTAGGTTCGTCTTTATCTTTTCTATAAACGCGGGGATCTTCCTTTATCTTAGTCATGCCACACCCTGTTAAATGTTTAGAAGCAAACGGCGGCGGCGGGCGTACTTTTCACCCTGCTTTTTTTCAAACGCCTTGCGCTTTTCTTGTCCTTCAGCGCGTTCTTTTGCTAGTTTTGCCGCGCGTTCTTCATCAAGAACCATACGCGCAGTCTTGCGCTTTGTCTTATTGCCCCTGTTGGTTTTAAGGTTTTTCATTGCTTCGCGGCTGCGCCTTGTCCGCTCTGCCAGCCGAGAGCGATACTCAGGAGTTTTTTCTTTTGCCCCGATATCCATAAGAAAATCATCTCTGATCCGAGAACCGAAGGTGGTTTTCTTTGTTGCGGATCTGATTGGCTGAGTTCCGCCCTTTGGCATATCAGGTTCCTCCGCCGAGCTTTCTTGTTTGTTGTGCGCCTGGGCCTTCAAGCCGCGCTGGCGAGAACAACAATCTTAGACCGCCACGGCGCAATAATCGCCGTCTTTCCTGTGCTGCTTTCATTTCAGTGGATTCTTGAGCGCCAGCGCGTTCCGCCGCTCTTTCTTGAGCCTCTTCAGCCCTTGCTTCTGCAACTGTTGGCTCTCGTCGTCTGCTGCTTCCGCCTATGCCCGCCATCACTCAAACCTCGCCATTGAATAGTAGTCCGCCCCCTCTGGGCCAAACTTTCTTAATTTGCACTCTACCTCAAACATTAGCGCTTTAGCAAACCTTAATGCGCGGTCATTTCCCACTTTTACGAAGATTTGCATACGTCTGATATCAGTATCAGACATCACTTCACGCAAAAGCGCCCTTGCTCCGATTAAAGTTGTCCTAGAATGCCTATCTAAGCCTTCGCCAGGCACAAACCACGCTTCGACAAGACCAGGCCAAAGATCTCTTACGCCGAACACCGCGATTACCTTACCCCGACCAATAGCGGCCCACGACCATCCGAGAACGGAATTATCAAAAACATAATCCCGATAATATGGAATATGTTTAGCATATTCTTGTTCATGCGGCCCAAGCTCTATGCTGTAGAGATGATTAATGGTTAGCGGCACGATTTGCTCATCAGTCCGCATTTGAAAGTTTGGTAGCTGTATCAGGCTCATTAAAAAACGCTAAACTCAGTATCAGCGGAATAACTTTTTGCTGAGAAGGAATTGCCGTAATTGCCGCGGCGTAATCGTCTTTGCTCCCCGCCACCGAGCATAAGATACCCAAAAGCATCGCCGCAGTGAGAGTGGTCGTTTTTCACCGGCGTATCTTTAAATCGTTCTTGCCCAGCGCCCATGCTTTGCCGCTTAAAAAAGTACCCGCCACTCAGAGATTTGCGCAATCTGAGGCATTTCTTATCAACCATCAGGCCAGGTTTACCATTTACCAGCCGCCCCATTGGGCTGGCCCCCGCCTCTCGCCTAACTTGGAAGGCATTACTTTCTGTTGGCTGCGCCTTAAATCCGAGTGATCTTAGGTGGTCAAAGGCCGTAACCTCATAAATTTCATCCCGCTTATTCCCTGCGGGATCCCCCCAGATCAAAATATCGTGCTTAGAATATCTCTCAGCAATTCGGCCTATTATTTCTTGACCAAACCGCTCAAGCCCCATGTCGAAAGTTACTAGCTCATCGCAAATGCGCCACGATCCGGCTTGCGTTCTCTGCCCAAAGATGGCCGCGGGCGTAAGTCCAAAGTCAACGCCGATCTGAATAGGGTAATACGGATCAACCTCAACATCCCCGCTCATCAACTCATCGTCATATTCAGGCCATACCGGCCTTCCTTCTTGAACAAACGTATACATTCCCTGCGCATAGCAGCGAATCCAGTCCGCATTTTTTCCGCCTAGAAGCTGTTGATAGTAGCCTGGCGGCAAATTGTTTCTATTCTCAGCATCTTCATTGGTTCTCCACCACTTGCCACCCGAAAACACATGACCCTTAGCCTCTGCATTCTCCGGCACATCTTTCCCATCAACCGGCAAAACACCGCCTGGCTGTCTGAAAAACGTCCAAGGATATGCGCCACCAATAGGATTTTTCTCAGCTAAATCGTGCCACCAATGGTCATTGTCTGGCGGGTTTGTGTCCATCCAGATGCCATACCATGTTGGAGAGCCGTCCGCTTTTGTGGGATATCGCCCGACCCTGTGGGTTAATCCATCAATAACAGCCTTTGGCAGTTCCCTTGCCTCATTCACCCATGCGCCGGTGAGTTCCAGTGATAGCAATTTACGGACATCTTGCGGAGAAGATAGGGCCATGAAGATCACTTCACAATCAATGCCAGGTATATTCTCTCTCGTCGGGATCCGAATATGGTGCGAAATAGGCGGCTGCCAGCGCATACCGCCCCAAACATCCTCTGGAAACAACTCTTGCCAAGTCTTAATCGTTGTTGTTCTAAGCTCAGGATAAGTATTTCTGACAATCACAAACCGAGAATATCTAATCCCGTCCCGCGGACTGGGCTTTTGACGCACCGCCCGCAACATAATCTCAGCCGCACACCCATAAGATTTACCAGATCCAACCGGCCCCATCAATCCCCGCACAAAGCTATCGTCGTGCAGAAACTTCCAAACAGTCGGGCTGTTCTCAAAGTTTAAATCAAGGCTGGGTATCGCGTCCATTAAGTTTACCAACGTCACCTTTCTTGGATGGTCTTACATATTTTCTAAGCAAAGAGGCGCTAATTCCTTCCTTGCCATCATCCTCATACACCTCTTCAAAGCCGTCCAAATTTACAGCCGCGGCTTTTGCCAGCTTATCAAGTTTCTCAAGTCTTTCCATCCGGTTCATCAATAACCTCCGCCTCTATAGCTGGCCCCTTCATGTTGATCCCAACAATCGAAGGCTTATCACTTTCTTTCTCAGGACTATCCAAGAAACCCGCGGCCTTTGCCAAGATGCGCAGAACAGAAACCTTATCGTGCATCTCAATAGATACCCGACCATCCGGCATAGGCGTAATCTTCTTAATCGCCCGCAACGCATAGTCCGGTATCTCATCAACCGGCTTCATAGAACCATCCAAGTTCATAATCTCAGTAATCGAAGTCGTGCCAAGAGCAATCAGCTCCGTTGCAACCGCCTCTTTGTTTTGCTCCAGTGTCTCACTGGTTCTGATCCGGCGCTGCGCTAAACGTACACCGCCGAACCGGCCAATAGGCGTTTGTCGGGTTCTCGCCATTAAATTATTAACAACTTATCGCCGTCCCACTTTTTTCTCTTGATGCTTCGGTATGTTTCGCTGTCTTTAGACATTTCAAGAAAAAAATTAGGATCACCATCCCATCGCTCAGGCCCAATAACAATACCTGGCGCTCTATCCTCACCCCTTTCGTTGTCATACGAACTCACGCCAAATAACTTCTTCTCAAGAAGCATAAAGCTTTCGCTTAATTCGTTATAGCCATCACGCTCGTCATCTCGATACGCATTTAAAGATTTTCTAAGCAAGAAATATTCATACGGCGTCAGTACAATCACAGCAGCCTCCTAAAACGGGATCTCGTCATTTAAACCAGATGAACTAGGCGCAGGAACATTACCACCGCCACCCTTCTTACCATCATCCTCAAATAAACTCAGCCAAACCTCACCCTCAGAATTAGGTAAAGGCAAACTCTCAAGCTTTATGCTGATACCCTTGCTGCTGCTGAATGCAACCCCATGACGCTGCCAATATGTCTTGTCACCATCACGGCTCTTCTTAGCCTGAACTACGCTAAATCTCTTTTTCATTTCTCAATCCTTCCTAATTGATAAAAACACTTATGACACAACGTCCAGAAAAAAACCAGAAAATATTTATGTGGGGGTATGCAGCTATAGTGGCGGGGGGGGGGGGGCAAGGGGGCGTCCCTGCGAAAACGCGCAAAATCGCGCTGACGAAATGCGGCTTGCCCTGCTGACCCGCTCGGAATATCCCGCGGTCACTGTGCGACCGGCCCGACCCAAAACGGTTTGGCGCATAATACGCATTATGTTAAATTTATTATTGTTTGTTATCAAGGCCTTAGCTTTTTTACTACCGCATTGATTGTATTCTTGCTGCGTTTCGGTGCTTTTCCCAGCTTTTTCTCGACCGGAATCTGGAACCATCCGATGCCTCGCGGGTAGTCTCGGCGGTTTGCGTGACACCATTTGGCATGACCTTCCAATATTTCACCCCATTGCTTGACTGTTAGCCCGTCCTGCACCCAACTTTCCATGACCTGATAATCCCTGTCATTGACTTGTCTTGGAGTTCCATAACTTTCAGCAACTCTTAAAAACAAAGAACAACACTGTCTTGATACATCACTTATACTGTTAACTGGTATGTTATATGTTCTGTTCTGTGCAACCTCAGAAGTTTCACCCCCTGCAACCTCAGAAGTTTCACCCCCTGCAACCTCTGGGGTTGACACGTTACCTATGTCTTGTGAGTTATCCACAGAGTTATCCACAGGCAGATTGACTACTTTACTTGGTTTCTTTTCCATTTGTTGACGCAGTGCTTCGCGCCTTTCTTCTAAGCCTATGCGTTCGGCTGATGATAGATTGGCCAGTGCTTCTTCTTCTGTCTTTACGTCATCATAAATCACTTTAAAGGTTGTTGTTGTTTGTCCTTTGTATCTGTTTTTGGCTGTGACGACATACTCTAGGTCTTTGAGCTTTTTGATTTGTTTGTTGACGGCTTGCCTTGATATGCCGAGATCCTTTGCCAAGCGGGCCTGGCTTACGAATGTGCAGCCGGTTTCATCACAATAAGAACAGAGCGCAGCCAGCACAGAAAGCGCGGTTGTGCGCGTTACTTGTGGATCTGTGATTGCCTTGATTGGTAAGATCGCAAACTTTCTTAGATCCTTGTTTCTGACTGTGACCGGTTTCATTTCTTCAGGCTTTCTAAGACTAAGAAAAACGAGTGATGGATTCTTGCGTGTCTTTGTTTGCGCTTTGCTTCGCCTTGCTTGCTTGCAATCGGCATTCTGTGCTTGGCTGTAAGAACAAACAAATCCTTCAAGCGAAACTTACCTTCTGACCACTGCATGATATTGATATGTGTCGGATGCATTTTGTGGTTGTGAATTATGTCTTGGCACTTGAACACAAAAACGCCTTTGGGCTTTAAAATTCTAAATGCCTCATTTATTGTTTTTGTGTAATGATCTTGTAGCTCATCATAGCGCCAATAACCGCCAAACCTTTTGGCCATGATGCTGTTATGCTCTCTTGCCTCTTTAACATATGTCAAAAATGGCGGGTCAAAAATACACGATGCAAGCAAGTTGTCACACAAAGGAATATTAGTGCTGCAAGCTTGGCGGCAATTTTCGCGTGTTCCGTCAACATCAAAGGCAAATGCGGGCTGTGGTATCTGTTTATAAAAATTACCGTTGCCATAACTCAAATCTGCATCGAATAAATCAAGGCCATTCAATTCAAGAATTGATTTTAAAATTTCATGCTGGCAATTGCTAACTGATTTAATCATATCTCCGCTTCCACTTGCACCAATAACAACGGCTGGCCGTACTTCTTTGTGACCTTCAGCATTTCCACCTGTTTATCATCTTCAAAGCAAACCCCGTTTAAAGCGTCCAGAATGAGCTTTGCCACGTTATCAATGTCCGGCTTGCCTGGCACTACTTCCCCGCGTGTAGCGGCCTCTACGCGCTTCTTAGGCCATGATTTAGGTATTGGATGCTGTGCAAGAATATAAACCTTGCATGGAACCGTGAACGGATCAAGGCCAAGACTAACCATTTCGTCGCTGGCTCTGGCCGCAACTTTCTTTTCAAAGTCTTTGGTTTTCTTTGGCGTGAAAACGTGGCCGGATCTTGTAAACCGCGGGCGACCTTTACCTACCGGCGCTTCACCAATCCAGAACGTCACCTTGTAATTGATTTTACTCATGGTGACGCAGCCACGTTTCCAAGTCTACCTGATCCTCATGCTCTGTGAATTGCACACGGTTTTTTTCTGATGGCAAGTGTTGTTCAATGAGATTTGACAGCACCCGCGCCGAGCTTTCGCCCACTTCGTCCGCGTATCTCTCCAGCTTTTCTTTAGTTTCGGCTGGCATTCTGGTATGAAAAACCACAATGTTTTCAGCTACTAAGCGTTTTTTTGACATTTTTTTAACCTTTTTTGTGATATCACTCTTGACCATATATGAGATATCGCTTATCTTGCAAGGTGTGATTCGTTTTTTACAGGAAGGAGACAGTATGGATTTCGCTTTGCCCAGAGATGCTTTCCACGGTGGCCACTGCGGTGTGCAAGCCGTTGCGGTTGCTGCTGGCAAAACCTTGGCTGAGACTTTTGATCTGTTCCGGCAACATGGCGGTGTTCGGATCAAGCGCAAGCGGCGGTGGGATGGCGGCACTATATACCATGAGCGCAAAAAAGTTATGAATGCAATCGGCGTTGAGTTCGCAACGCTGCCCAACGGAAACACTGAGGGCATGACCTTGCAGCGGTTCATGCGAGACGTTGCCAATCCTAATCACGTTTACATGATTACTACTACTGGCCACGTTCAACTGGTGCGGGGTTCACAAGTGCTTGACCAGAGAGGCGTTCAAGAGATTGGCGACTTCTGGGGGCGGAGAAAGCGGATCAGTCAACCTGTGATGCGGATCCTTGCGGCGGAGGCTGCCGAAGCCTTTGACATCGCAGAAGCGCAAACTTTCGGCTTACCTTTGTTTGACCAAGAGGGAGTATAATCCATGACTTTCACAATTATCTGGCGGGTTGAAGATGGTGGCGATTTTTTTGAGCAAGAGGTTCCAAATAAAAAATCTGCATCTGAGGCTATTAAGCAATGGCGGTATGTGTGGGGCTTGCACGAAAGCGACTGTGTAATTTTTGAAGTTAAAAAAGGAGAAATACAATGAGTGCATATTTGTTAAATGAGGAACACATCGGAGTGCTTGCCAATGCAATGAGCCGCGCCGGTGTTACTGTTGCCGGTGAGCGTCTTAGCCCAAAGCAAATGGCGGTCGCTCTGGCCAACGCCAACTGGTTGAGCATCGGGGAGCGGTATCCTGGCCAAGAAGAATTTATGAGCGGCGGGCAAACTTTGATCGCTTATCGGGCGCAGTGCGCAAGGGAAGCTTGTCGGCCTGATCCTGACTTGAAGCCCATCGACTTTATCAAAATGGCGCAGTGCTTTGCCTATCAAGCTTGTGAAGCGCAGCAATTCCGTGAGGCCCACTACATGACTGAGTTTATCGGACAGTGGCACGTTGACAGTTTTATTGGCGATATGCTGCGCAAAATGCCTGGCTATGATGATGCCCCTTGGCAGTACGAGCGGCCCGCTGATGCACCGGAAGTGATTGATCTTTACGCCGAGATCGCTTGACCTTGGTTAGCGCCCTACGGGGCGCATTCCTGGTTCAATGAGGTTCACAATGGAGGATATTTTTAGAGTGTTTGATATTCACAACATGATCGCGGACGGCGTGGTCGAAACCTGCACCAATGACGATAATAAAATCTATTATCGCAGAGAGATGGAAAACCAAGACTATGTGGAAAACTTTTTCATCAATTATCTTTGGGGTTTGCCTGGCTGGAAAAGCAAAGTGATTGGCAACACAATCTTGTTTTGGGAGGTTTAAGGTTGTCACCACTAGATAAATGGAAAGCTCTGGCGAAAATAGAAAACGCCAAGATGTTGCAAATGATCGGTGGCCGTCATGTGGCCGCCGGTATCAAGGGCAAGGAAGGCGGCAAGCTTGGCGGTCGCCCCACTAAACCAATTAAAAAGCCTGAATTAACTGAAAAGGCCAAGAAAGTGAAACTCTGCTTGGAAGCGGGCATGACTTGCCGACAAATCAGCGTGGTCATGGGAACTTCTCACCAAGCAGTCAGTCAAATAATCCAACGTTACCAACTAGAGGAGAAAGACGAATGAAACATTTTATAGGCGATTTGATCGGGTGCTTATCTCTGTTTGCAATCATTACGATGCTGTTTGTGTTTGGGGGGGTGTGGTTATGAGCGTAGAAAGCCAGAACCAACAAATAAAAAGTTGGCTGTTCGATAACGTGAACCAATCAATCACCGGCCTAGAAGCGCTGGAAAAGTTTGGCACGATGTGTTTGCCGCGCCGGATACTTGACCTAAAGGAAACCGGCGTTCCTATCTCAGGGGAGTTTATCAAACTTGAGAATGGCAAGCGGGTCAAGGAATACTGGATCCGCCGTGAAGATGCGGAGCAATACAAAGCCCGTAAAGGTGAAGCATGAACAGCCTAAGCTTTGCCTTCCTTGCGGTAATACCCTTTGAAAGCTGGGATGATTGCATGGATATGGTGCACCGCTTGGACATAATAGATCTGACACAGCAATGCGTAGGGATCGACGCCGAGGGCAATCGCACAAACTACGAACAAGAACCAAAGCTTGCCCCAGAATGGTCATTGCGGCCAGTGGCGCGGCCAAAAGAATTGGAGAAACAACATGGAAATTGAGACACTCAGCACAAGTCTACGGAGCGTTCAGGATTACTTGGCGCACAAAGAAACCGAATACACGCAGCTTTACGATCAATACCAAGGGGTGCGACCGAGTTGGGTTTCGGCGGAACTGGCTATAATTGGCTCAGAGATCCAATCATTGAGGAATCAGATAACAAAGATCGAAGAGACTTTATCGGGAAGGATGAAACAAGATGTGGATTAATTACGAAGAGATCCGCCGCTTGTCTGATACGATCCGCGAACTTGGTGGCGATGATGACGACACATTCCTTGATACTCTGGACGGTGAAACCGATGCGATGGAAATTATGGGTTCGTTGATTAAAGAGCGGCAAGAATTAAAAGCCTTTGAAGAGGCCGCAAAAAAATTGGCCGCTGACTACACTACCCGCGCAAAGCGTATGTCTGCCAAGCAGGATGCCATTGCGCAAGTCCTGGGGCATCTCTTGGACGCTATGGACATGAAAAAGGTGCAGCATCCCTTGGGAACGGTTAGCCGCACTAAACCAAGGCAGTCTGTCTTGGTGACAGATGAAAACGATATCCCAACGCAGCTAATGAAGGTAAAGAAAGCGCCGGACTTGGCCGCGATTAAAAAGCAACTGGACGCGGGGGAGTTTGTTCCTGGCGTTGAAATCAAACTTGGCCATCATGGCGTAACAATCAGAACCAAGTAAGGAAGGTTTAGTTATGGACGTTACAACATTTAAAAATGCCTCGTATCTTGATGAGGCTACCACTTTAATCACTGTTCCAATGGCGGAGCAGTTATTGCAAAACAATCAAGACAATCCAAGGCCGCTGAAAATGCACATTGCTAAGGATTACGCAAGACAAATGAAGCTTGGCCGGTGGGGTCGAAGCCCAGAGCCAATAGTTGTAACGAAATCGGGACGCTTGGCTAATGGTCAACACCGCGTTTATGCTATTTTAGCTTCCGGCGTTGAGCAAAATGTTCACGTTGTCATTATAGAAGATAAAGATTTTGATGATGTTTCATCAATACTAGATCAAGGCGCACCGAGAACGGCGGCGGATGTTCTTAAAGTTGACCCTGCTATCATTCGGCCAATCAATTATTTGCTTCGATCAGCCGGAATAAAAAAGGTTAAGCCGGAAGATTTGGCGGTTTTTGTTGACAGTGAGATGGGCAAGATCATTGAAGAGATGATAAAGATAAAAGCGAAGGGCCGGTTATGGCGGCACTCATGTTTTCGTGCAGCTATGGCCGTTGCGATACTGAGCGGTAAGATCCCGAAAGAACAGGCTTTTGAGATTTACACTACCGTAAGCCAAAACGTAATGACTGAATGGCCGCATATTTTCTCTGAACTCTATGTGCAGATGAATGACACCATGCGGCGGCACGAAACAAGCGGGCGCAGCTTTACGAATGATTGGTATATGCGCAGCCTTTATGCCTTTGAGAATATCAACAAGAACACAAAAACCATAAGGATCTATAAGAGCTATCAAGAAGAGGTTAAAACAACCAGCCTATCAACCTTGTATGCAATCAATCCAAACTGGGGAGACAAATAATGAGTGACTTAATCAAAGCAATGGAAGAGGTGAACGACCTCAACCGAACCCACGGCGTAACCCAGCGCGGCGGGAAAAAATACACAGAGGTTTTTGTGAGGGTCGAAGCCTTCCGCAAAGCCTTTGGGATTGATCTAGGCATCAACACAGAAATTCTAGTTGATGATGGCAAGCGCGTTGTTACCCGCGCCATCGTCGTCAATCAAAGCGGCATGGTTGTTGGCTCTGGTATGGCTGAAGAGATCCGCGGACAAGGCAACGTAAACAAAACAAGCGCACTAGAAAACGCGGAGACAAGCGCAATTGGTCGCGCCCTTTCAAGCCTTGGACTGCATGGCGGAACCTACGCAAGCATCAACGAGATCGACGCAGTTGAACGCAAGTCTAAAGCAATGGCGGAAAACCATACCGCGGATCTGCCTTGGCAACCCATGAACTACAACAAAACGCCTTACAAAGAACCCGTGGCTGGCCCCTCTGAATTTAAAAGCGTGTTTGCTGACTTGGTAAACGGGCATCAAAAGCAGAAGGGTAAGACCGCAGCCGAGCGCAAAGAGATACTAGAAGCTTTGAAGAAAGCAAACGGTGTCCACATCAAGCGGCTGAAGGGGCCGGATCTTCATTACGTCAAAGAGATCTACGAACGCAGCATGGAACTTATTGAAAGGGAATTGAACCAGTGAACAAATGGCTGAAGAAATGGAACGCCATTGAGCGCAGAGAGGCGGAGGCTAAAGCAAAGATGCTGCAAGAAATGGCAGACGAAGGCTTTACCCGAAGCCGCGCGGCCATCGCCCTAGAAAAGCATACGCATAGTATTAGCAATTATGTTAAAAAGTTTAACTTGGTCTGGCCAATTAAAACAACAAACGCAGACTGGGGGCGGCGCGGTTATACTGTGGATGATTATAAGGATCTTGCCAGCAAGGGGATGTCAAAATCAGAAGCGGCTAAAGTATTAGGCGTTCACTGGAATACTGTTGATGGCGTATCTCGACGCAATGAAATTAATTTTTCAGATGGGAGAAGCAAATAGGGGTTGTTATTATGATTTAAACGAACTATAACTGAACTACGTCGTCGGGTTTGGTCACTCGGTCGGCAGTTAGGTAAGGGGCCCTCGTGACGAAAGTCCGAGGGTTTTCTCTTTTAAGCAAAATGAAATCCAAAAATCAAAGTGGTGTATCGTGGGACAACGCAACCGAGCATACAAAATAGGCAGATGTGTATGAACTTGGGATTGTCGCGTTGCCCCAGATCAATAAACAGAATTTAGGCCGCTAGTTCAAGTGGCCTTTTTTTTCTTTGCAGCCATTTTTTTCATAGCTGCTTTCCGCAACTTAGGATCCATCTTATCTTTCTTAGATGGGCGTCCGACCTTTGACCCGTATGTTCCCATTCCCTTTGGCATTACTTTTTCCCTTTCAAAATATCGGCGTCCGCTTTTCTTGCGCCGCCTTTGCCTGTGGCCGCACTACGCAGCCGACCCATTGCCCACTGGTGGGCGCTTACCTTTGGCCTGGAACCGCTTGAATAATAAGCCCCAAGACCACGCTTGTAAATCTTGCGGGCATTCTCGGCCCCGCCAACTTTGCTAACTAGATCCGCCGGTAACTTCATCGCTTTGACCTCTGCTTGCTGATTTTATCCATCTGTTCCGGCGTCAATTTGCCCATGCGATAGAGCGCCCTGGTTCGCAATATCTCGCGCCGAGTTGCATCAGGATTCTTGGAACCCTTGACGTACTTCTTGGGAATGCCTGACTTTTTATCCTTGGGAACAGGTGCAAACTTACGCTTCATTTGCCATCTCCAAAGAAGCCTTCAGGGTTTCTTGATTGCGCCTTGTCCAACCTCTGCCAAATGTTTCAAATGTTTTCAGCCGTTCATAAAACTTCTGGCGTTGTTCATAGAGGTATTGAATAATATCAGCGGGGTTATTCTCTGCGATAAGTCCCAAGGTTTGACGGCCTATTGCCCCATCTTGTGTAGCGGTAACGTATCTTTGGATAACCTTAGCTGGCCGTCCGGTTCCGCTGTTCACGCCCCAGTCAAACGCAGCGAAGTCCAGGCCACTAGGCAAGTCGTCCCCCTTTAGTTTATCCCAGTAGTTTTTCTTATAAATCGGCGCAACATCGGCGTGGGTCAAGGCTTTCATTTCGCCATCCATAACTTGACGGTTGACCCATTGCTCATAAACTGCGCGTGTTACGCCGTGATTTGTCTCCCCACCTGGATCTTCTGGATGCCATACATAGCCTCCCTCATGATGCAAAAGCATTTCAAGAGATTTCTCAAAGTTCTTTTTCACGGTTCATCTCCAAGTATAGACGCCAACAATTAACCAGCGTGTTTAAACTCACTGCGCTAAATAGCATTATCCATTGCCACATCTCCATTATTTCTTGCCGAAGAATTTAGTTGCTGATCTTATGCCAAAGCTTGCTGCAACAATAACGCCGAGCGTGTATTGATACCAGTCGGGCATAGTTTCCAAGGCAGCGAAGCCATTAGCAACAATGTCCCTGCCAGTATCCCCGGCGAACACAAGCACCAATGGAATTGAAAATAAAATTGTTAGCCATTCGTCCTTCCAAGAAGTCTGAGAACCTTGGGCCATGATCCGTTCCCAGTCAGCAACAGACGTTTCTTTACTAAGCATTATCTTAGCCTTGGCCTCTGCTTCA
>Ga0209645_1000495_pt1 | contig 20190 bp, 22 predicted proteins | sample ETNvirenome_6_30_FD_184070 | JGI IMG/M metagenome (GOLD analysis project Ga0209645, IMG submission 184070) | Marine viral communities from the Pacific Ocean - ETNP_6_30 (SPAdes) (version 2) | ecosystem: Environmental > Aquatic > Marine > Oceanic | place: Pacific Ocean | collected 2013-06-19
GACTTTAGTGCTGGTTGGGGTGATAGGTTGGCTGGGTTTTATTGTGGAGAGACAACAAAATCATATGTTGGGATTGACCCAAACTCCACGAATCATCCAAATTATAGGAGACAAGTTGAGTTCTATAAAAAACATCAAACATTCTTTGAAGAAGAAAAAGAAGTAGAGTTAATCTGTAGTCCGGCAGAAGATGTGGATTACTCCAGGTATGAAAATTATTTCGATACAATATTTACATCACCACCTTACTTTGATGTAGAGAAATATAGTGATGAAGAAACACAGAGTTACAAGAGATATACCACGATTGATAGTTGGAATGAAAACTTTTTACACAAAACAATCGGAAAGTTAATACCGACATTGAAGAAAGATGGAGTACTTGCCGTCAACATAGCGGATGTCTACCACGAGTCAGTTAAAGGTTATGTGGATATAACTAACTCTATGAATGATTACATAAAATCACAAGGACTAAAATATGAGGGTTGTATTGGGATGGAGATGACTAAGAGATTTAATTCAGCAGGAGCTGGTAAAGGTGTGAGTGATTATTACTCAGAAGATTTAAAAGAAAAGGCAATCAAAACAGAGGATATGGCTTTTGGAGAGCCGATTTGGATATGGAAAAAAACGGTGAATATTTAACATTCGAAGGTTTGAATATAACTTCTATCGATTGGTATACTAAGGGAAACCACGATTGTAGTTTAGATGTTTCAAATGGTACTCACGAATACAATCATTCGGATGGCTCGGTCTGGCAAAAATACACCATCGAAGATGGAAAACCCAATGGTGAGTGGAAAATATATCACGCCAATGGTGAGGTAAATGTAGAAAGATATTATGAAAATGGAAAAAGACAAGGAGTTTGGAAAATATTCCACGATAATGGTAAACTATGGAATACAGTCTCGTATCAAGATGATAAGAAACATGGATATTGTGAAAATTTAAGGATTGATGGTGTATTAGAAAGTCACGGAGAATATGATAATGGAAATAAAATTGGTGAATGGATATACTTTTATGATAATGGTTTTCCACAATATAAAGGTGAATATAAACAAAACCTTAAAGTGGGAGTATGGTACGAACTATCAATAGAAGAGTCCGATGTAAAGGTAGGTGAATCAAATTATGTTGATGGACTGTTAGATGGGACATATTTAGAATTTGGTAAAAAAAATATTACTTTAGTAGAAGGATTATATCATCAAGATAAAAAAATAGGAAAGTGGATTCATAATGATAAGCTTGGTAATTTAAGAAAAGAGGAAAATTATTCAAATGGTAAGTTGAGTGGTAAATTCATACAAGTACATCCTAATGGAAAAAAGTGGAAGGTCGGTAACTACAAAGATGGAAATTTAGATGGTGTTTATTTTGAATATCACCCAAGTGGATACAAAGTTTTAGAGGGAGAGTACAAAAAAGGAATAAAAGAAAATACTTGGAGTCAATATCATTCCAATAAATTTATAATGAGTAAAGGTAATTACCATAAAGGTAAGAAGAATGGAAAGTGGGTTTTTTATCAACAGAATGGTAATAAGAGTGAGGTGATAGATTACAAAAATGACAAATTTGAAGGTGAATATCATCGATGGTACAAAAGTGGAATCAAGAATATAGAAGGCCATTACATAGAGGATGAAAAGATTGGTAAGTGGATATATTGGTATGAAAATGAATCCCCAAAAACCGAAACCACCTATTCCAATAATAAGATTGTTTACGAAAAAAGGTGGGATACAGAAGGTAATCTCGTTTATAAAAAAGGGAATGGGTTGGTAGAAAATTTTTACAAAGGTGGATGTTTAAAATCTAAAATAAGTTATATTGATGGAAAAAGGGATGGTCTTTATGTTGAATATTTTAAGAATGGTAATGAAAGATGTAAAGGTGAAATGAGTTCTGATTCTATGAATGGTCATTGGACATTCTTCTATCACAATGGTAAAAAGGAAATGGAAGGTGACTTTACATTTGGACAAGCAACAAATGTAAAAATATACCACGATAATGGAGAACTGAAGAGTGATTAATAAAATTCATTTAGGTGATTGTTTGGATTTGTTACCAAAACTTGATGATAATTCCGTTGATTTAATTGTTACAAGTCCACCTTATAATGTTGGAATGAATTATGCCAATCATTTTGATATGCTGGAATGGGATGATTATTTAGAATGGACTGAAAAATGGTTAACTGAATGTTATAGGGTTTTAAAGGATGATGGAAGAATTTGTGTAAATCATTTAACCAATCAGGTGGATAGAATTAATCGTGAAATAAATAGATTTCCTATAATGGACATTAGAAATATCCAAGAAAAAATTGGTTACAATGTACATAAATTAATTATATGGGATGATAAGTCGGAATGGTCGTGGAAATCTAAACCTGAAGAGTACTTAGATAATGATACAGAATTGGTATCGGCAAAGAAACCTTTTATCCGTACACCCTATGAATCTATTTTGATATCAAGTAAAAAAGATTGGACAAAATTTTCAGATGGGATAGATACCATATCAGAATCGGAATTTAAAAAGGCAACTAAACAAGTATGGAAAATACCAACTACAGAAGGACACAAACATATAGCATCTTGGGGTACATTAGAATTACCAAAACGATGTATAGAACTTCTGAGTTATCAAAATGATGTTGTTTTAGACCCATTCAGCGGTGGCGGTAGTACAGCATTAGTGTGTAAGGAAACAAATAGACAATTCATAGGATTTGATGTGAGTAGAAATTCCGTTGACTTAACCAATCAAAGACTTTTATCTGATTGGAAACCACCAACTCCTGTTGAACATACTAATGACCATGTCATAATAACTTCAGGTCGTAGTGGTAGTTTCTTACTATCTGCCATTTTGAATATGCATCCTAATTGTGTAAATCGTGGTGAAATTCTCGGAGAAATGAGAAATCTTTTTGTGAATGAAATATTTTGGAAACATCCTGATTACTTAATTGAGAATTTTTGGTTGAAAGACTATAAGGATGTGGTATCAAAAGGTTTTAAATTTTTGTACTTTCAAGATTTAAAACGAAATGAAAAAGTTAGTGAGTTCCTTAAAGAAAAAAAATATAAAGTAATACACTTAAAAAGACGAAATAGATTAAAGAAATATATTTCTTTTAAGAAAGTTTATGAGAATCAAGGTGATTGGGGTGATAATTATTTGGTAAGTAATAGTAGGAATCCTTGGCTAAATGGTAAGGTTGAAGTTGATATAGATGACTTATTAAATAAATTTCGTATTGACGAGGAACAAGAAAAGATATATGATGATAAATTTCCTGATTGTTTAGAAATTTATTATGAGGATATGGTATCAGACTTTGATTTAAATTTTACCAATCAAAATAATAAAACAATACAAAAATGTTTTGAATATCTTGATTTAGATTATCAAGAACTAATTACCAATAAAAAAGGTGTAAATAGTTTTTTGAAGGAAACTGATTTTCTGGCATTAGAGAGTTATGATTTAGAAAATTACACTGGCAAGATTAAAGATGGTTGGTTTGACATAGGTAACAAAGATTTTATTTTGAGAAAATCACGGATTTTAACACTTGATAAATGTATATCTAATTATGATGAAGTTAAAGAAAAGTTAAATGGAACGAAATACTCACATTATATAGAAACTTCGATTTCATATTCTGAATCAGAAATGAAAGATAAATTGTATAATTTATTAACGGATAATAATGTTGATATTGATGTTTTGAAAAAAAATAAGGTTCTTTTAAAGGGTGGTGCAGTTTTAAGATTGTTTATGAATTTACCATTGGATACTGATTTGGATTTTTACTTTTTAGACCAAGAAAGAATGGAGAATGTAGATAATTATTTTTCAAAAAACCGTAAACTTTTACATAAGTCACCAACTTGTAAGAAATATCAATGTGATGATATTGTAGTTGATATTATTAGACATAAAAAATTAATCGGAACATACGAAGAAATGGTTAAGGATTTCGATTTTACAATATCAACGGCAGCTTATGATTTCGGTTTAGAAAAATTCATATATCCACAAGAATTTATTGATGATTTAAATAATAAAAAAATATCATTAAATACTACTATATCAAAAGAACGGGCAGTTGTAACACTACATAGAGTCGATAAATATAAAGAACTTGGATTTACATTTCCAAAAGAATTATATAATAAGTTAAAGAAAGATTCTAAATTAGGTAAGACTAATGACTTATATATAAGACTCAGTAAAATGAGTTGGTTGAGAGACGAAGAATTATTTCCTGTTCTTCCTAACATAGATACTTTTGTAAATTGGTTAATGGATATCAAATCTCATCAAAATTTTGATAAGTTTAATTATTATTTATTTGGAGGTTTTATATCTTGGCCTGAAAAACCAACAAAGGATATAGATATATTAATATCAAAACGAGATGGAGAATGTGGTACTCTTGAAGAGCTCGAAACAATAATGGTCGATATGTTTGATTTAGCCTACGACATACATGGATTTTTTATTGATACTTTTTATATGAGAAGACCACAATGGATTGGTGATTATCCAAGAGATGAAAACATATTGAGGTCAGTTGAACAAAAAGGATTATGGGTAACCATAACAAAAAATCGACCTGAATATTCTCTAAAATTTAGAAGATATGGAAAGTTAAATTGTTGTTATAGACCAAGTTTCACTAATTGGTGGGATAATGATTCAGATATGATAAACAGATGGGTAAATTTAGATGCAAAATATGCTAGAATGGTAGATTTGAGAAAGATTATAAAGTATTATGAAAACGATAAGGAAAGAGATATTAAGGATTTCCTCAATGAATTTCAAGAATATTCAGGTTATTAAAAAATGAAAAAATACTTTGAATTGGCTCAAAACATAGCAGATATTTTCTCTCACGATGACAGAACAAAGGTGGGTACAGTAATTTTGGATAGTGATAATTTTGATATATTATCCGTTGGATACAATAGTTTTCCTGATACGGATGATAAACACTTAATAGAACAATTCAACAAATCACCTAAGAAAGAACTATTGATAACACATGCCGAATATATGGCAATACAAAGAGCAAAAAAATATAACATACCATTGAATAACAATATAATCGTAACCACACTATTTCCTTGTTGGGAATGTGCAGAATACATTGTAGAAAATAAATTATCACAGATTTACACCTACAAGAGACCACTTACAGGTGGTTGGTGGGATGATGAGCCTGTTTTAAAGTTATTCAAGGATAATAATTTGGAGATATTTTATGATTAGTTTTATAATACCCTTTTCTACAATAGAAAAGGATAAGTTTTTAAATTTGAATGAAAAAGAAGATTTGTGGGAAGAAAATGATGCCTCAAGTATTGTTTATACTACCATTCAAACTATAAAGAATATAAATTCTCTTCAATGTGACAAGGAAATTTTATTAGTAGATAATAGTCATACTTGGCCTGATACAGAATTACCAAATGTTAGGGTAATTAAAGGATGGCAAGCATTACCACGAGAACAACTTGAAAAGATACCTGAGTATATGAATCATAATCACATTCAAAATAGTTTAGATAACATCGGTTGTTTGACTATGTGGGTATCTATGGCATTTCATTTGGGGACACAAGAAGCAAAGGGAGATTATATAGTTTTACAGCACAATGATACATTTTACCATCAAGATTGTATTGATGAGATGATTACTCAGATGGAAGAAGAAAAACTTGAATACATATCCGTTGATAGTAAGAAAATATGGATTTCAACATACATCACAAACAAGAAATTTTTGGATAGATTTTTAAAGGAGTATAATTCTCAACCAATAATATTTGAACCATCAAATGGTGGATGTGTGAGAACAAAGAAAGTTGGATTTGCGGATGCATATTTTTTCCTATGTAAAAAAGAATTCTTTGATAACTATAATGTTGATTGGCACTACGGAGATACTAATCATGGTGCTACTATGTATTGTTTAGCTAATGATTTAAAATTCGAACACTTAGGGCCTTACTACGATAATCCGAATTGGGAAACAGAAGATACTCTACACACATACGATTACAAAGAAAAACCATTTCTCACTCATTTAAAGGGTGGATTTTCTGAAAATAAAATGTCATCAAAAGATTTCGAAAAAGAATTTAATATTTATGTCAAAAAATTACAAAAAGTTACCTTATAATTCAGATACAATTGAAGTAAATGGTAAAGTAATATTTTCATTTGATGAAAGATACCAAGAGTATGTTCAATGGAAAAATGATAATCCTGACTTAGAAAAAAAATTAGTAGAAGAACTAAATACAGAACTTCGTATTCAAGAGTTGTACAATAATGGTGCACCTCATATGGAATACGATGATAGACAAATCTTAAAACGGAAAAAATTCTACTACGAAAATGGAAATCTTAAATGGGATGGTGAGTTTAAGGATGATAGGGTCGATGGTAAGGTTATACAATACAATGAAAGTGGTCAATTAATTTCAATAGAATCTTTTAAGAAAGGTATTATGGAAGGTGAATTTGAATATTATGAAAATGGTTTATTGAATCAAAGTGGATGTATATTATCAAATAAAAAACATGGTGAATTTCGTAAGTATTGGATTAATGGAAATCTTAAGCAAATAGAAAATTACAAACAAGGGGTTAATCACGGAAAATTCAAATCCTATCGTATTGATAATACCCTAAGATATGAAGGACAATATCTCAATAATTACAAAAATGGTGATTGGAGTTGGTATCACATCAACGGAAACTTAAGAAGACAAGAAATCTATGAAGACAGAATGTTAATTAGGGAATCTGAATTTGATGAGGACGGACAGAAATTAATTGTGATTAGTAGAGAAGACTTTGGACAAATGAATCACGGTCATCAGAAGACTCATAAGCAGTGGTATAAAAATGGAAACCCAAAAAAATTGATGACATATAAGTATGAACGATTAGATGGAGATTTTAAAGAATGGTATGTAAATGGAAACAAAAGGTGTGACGGAGTGATGAAATTTAATGTCATGGATGGTGATTGGTGTTTTTACTACCATAATGGAAAGGTAGAAATGGAGTGTACATTTCATCTTGGGCAAATTAAAAAGTATAAAATTTATCACGATAATGGTAGTGTCAAAAAATAGGCTATTATTAAATCATTTACACAAATTAAATAAATATTTATTACAAAAAGAGGTTATATGACAGAAAATACATTATGGGTTGAAAAATACAGACCCAAAACACTCGACACATATATTGGTAACGACCAACTCAAAGATAAGGTCAAAAATTATTTGGATAGTGGTGATATTCCACACTTAATGTTATTTGGTAAGGCTGGTACAGGTAAAACGACATTAGCAAAACTACTTATGAATAACATAAATTGTGACCATCTATACATTAACGCATCTGATGTAAGAAGAGTCGATGATTTGATACCAAAGGTTAGAAACTTTGCATCAACGATAGGATTTCAAGATATGAAAATCATAATCTTAGATGAGGTTGATTTTATAAGTCCACATTCTCAAGCAGCACTTCGTAACCTAATGGAAACATTTAGTAAACATTGTAGGTTCATCTTGACTTGTAATTTTGTCGAGAGAATAATTGATCCGATACAATCACGATGTCAAATATTTCAGGTCATCCCACCAAATAAAAATGATGTTGCAAAACATTTACATAATGTTTTGACCGATGAAGGTATAAAATATGAGATGGAAGATTTAAAAATGTTGGTTAATAGTGGTTATCCCGATATCAGACGAGTTATCAATGCTGCACAAAGACAATCACTTGATGGTAAATTGACAATTGACAAACAGAGTATTGTGGAGAATGACTACAAGATGAAGTTGTTGGAGATACTTAAAACACAAGATAGAAAAAACGCCTTCAAGAATATTCGTCAGTTGATGGCAGACTCAAAGGTTACCGACTTTGCTGACTTATTTAGACTTTTGTATGATGAAGTAGATAGTTATGGTAGTGGAAAGATAGCCGATTGTATATTAATTATTGCTAAATATGAGTTAAGTGATTCACAAGTAGTGGATAAAGAAATCAACGCTATGGCGATGATAATAGAGATATTATCAGTTGTAAAATGAAATTACAAATCTCGTATAACAAAAAATATTTAGATTCAGTAGATAAACTTACTGAAGAACTTTATGGAAATTTCCCAAAGTGTAAAGTTATTACCAAAGAAATAGATGAAGATAATTTTAGAGTGGAAGTTGTGGGTTATAAGTTACGAGGTGGGTTGAATATGAGTGAGCCAGGAGCTTGGTTGTGGGATAAAAAAAAGAAATCAGACGAGCTACCATACTCAATAGGAATAACTAAAACAAGTTGTGGGACTATTAGTGGTAATTTAGTCCATTGGATAATTCATGATTTAATTGATTATGAAGATTCTCATATCTTTAAAGATAGATGGAACAATAATAAATTCCCAATTCCAAATTATGGTAGATAACATTTTTTGGACTGGTGGATTTGATTCTACATTTTTAGTTTGTAAAAAGTTAATCATAGAAAGAAAACCAATTGAAACATACTATTTAAATTTTCCGTGTGATGGTTATCAACATAACTATAATAGATTTGCATCAACTAACTTTCATAGTTGTATGATTGATAATGAAATAAATTCTATTGATGGCGACCCATATGGTAGAAAAAGTTATGGTAGATATAGTAGATTAGTGGAAGTTAAAGTAATGGATAAATTAAGAGAAATGATTATCGATAAATTTCCATATACCAAAGATTTGTTTCCTAAAGTTAATTTAATTAAAGAATTCAAAATTGATTCCGATGTCCTAAGTGATTCAAAAGTTATCTGTGATAAGTATAATTCGAGACCTGATAGGCCAGACCAAAGTTTGTATATGATACAATTTTCTTTAGATTTAGATAAAGATATATCTGTTGCGTGGGAGGCAGATAAGGATGGTGAAGATTATTGTTTGTCAACTCGATTAGTACGAAAATATTTAAATAAAGAGTTGAGGGTACAAGGTGATTCGATTAAAGAATTGTGGTTGTATAAGAATTGGGTTTTACCATTAGCAAAAACTTTTAGAAAAGAAATGGTAGATTTAGCACAATCACATAATTTTATAGATATTCTAAAACATACTTGGTCTTGTAGATTTCCAAAAGAAAACGGAGATGTCTGTGACGATTGTACATTAGATGTTAAAGAGATGAAAAGAATTGATAATTATAAAGATATATTATGTACGACTATTTAAAAGAAATCCCTTTATCATTTAGGGAACAATATAATAATTTAGTTGTCAATGATAATGATATACACCACGAGGTGAGATATCAACTTGTTATATTGTCATATAAAGAAGAAAACTGTATCGGTGATTGTTTAGATTCGTTAATTAATCAGACAATATCACCGAATGAATTCGAGGTATTGATTATAAATAATTGTTCGTATGAAGAAGAATTTGATAATACTGAAGATATAGTCAAGGAAAAATTAGAAAAATGTAAATACGATAATATACATTTGATAAATGTAAAGTTTCCAAAAGAAATTGCAAGTGCGGCTCTAGCAGCAAAATATGGTATGGATTACGCATTATATAGGTGGAATGATTATGTGGACTTTAATGATGGAATAGTAGCATTTTTTGGAGCGGATAATATTTTCGAAAATCACTATATTGAAGAAGTAATAAAAACATTTAAGACTCCATCAAAATACGAAAACCCACACCAATTGAATCCGATAGGAGAGGGTGAAGACAGATTAGATATATTAGTAACGAATTGTGACAATAATAATTTCTCAAGTTTTGAGGGAGTAATCGATATTTTGGAATTGAAACCTTATATCAATCAAATAGAAAGTATGAATGATTTATTGGGTAAGTGGTATTATAATAATTTTGATATCAATTGGGGAATCAAAAAAAATAAACAAGTCAATTTAGATGATAATTTATTGTATAGAGAGGACGATGGTAATCCTATATGGCCAAAAACATTTAGAGCATCAATATATAATGATTTAGGTGGAGTTGAACTTCAAAGTCAAGAAGAACAAGCTATAATCATAAAGGCTGTATTAAATAATTGTGTTATCAAATATAATGATATGACAAATTTTACTCATGTACATAGGTTAGAAACACCAAGAGTACCAGATGGTAGTTTTACACAATTATTAGTAGATAGTTTTGATGCATATACAAATAAAAAAGACCTACAAGTTCATAAAATTGATTATTGGACAATGAGAAACAATATAGAAAAGTGGTTTTATGAAAATAAATTTTATGATAATTGGAAACCCACATTTTTTGTCGAGGATGATTTACAAAAAATAAGGAAAGATTCAGGCGAATCATATTTATATTTTAAGAACAAATTCATTCATCAGTTCAAAGATGATATAAATAAGATTTATGAAAAAACAAACATAAATAAAGTTATTAACGAAATAAAGCAGGAGTTATAATGTACTTTGAAGCAACGGTTGTATTCATAGAAGAAATACAAATGAAAAATGGTGTTAAAGAAAAAAAGGTTAGAAGAAGTTACTTGGTAGAATGTGATTCTGTAAGTGTTGCTGAAGCTAAAGTAAATGAGTTTGTCAAAGACTCACCTTTTGTATTCGAAACAATATTAGTCAAACAATCTAAAATAGTAGATGTTATATTGGATGAAGTGTAATGGAAAGATATTGGGGAGAAAAAAAATCAACAACAAAATCAGCCTCTAACAATAATGAGAAGCATATTACAATACAAGATAATAAAATTTATTATTATTCCAATGTAAGTAGAGGAAGTTGTTCAGAATTAAATAAAAAGATAGGTGAGTTAGAGGGTAAATATCTTGGAACTGCGAAAAGCTTAGGTATTGACCCACCAACAATCAAATTACATATCAATTCAGGTGGTGGAAGTGTGGTGAGTGGTATTGCATCAATGGATACCATATTGAGAACACAAGTTCCAATCCATACTTTTGTGGATGGATTTGCAGCAAGTGCGGCAACATTCCTTTCTGTGGTGGGTAATTATAGGTTTATGAGTAGAAACTCTTATATGTTGATACATCAATTATCAACTCAGTTTTGGGGGACATACGCAAACTTCGAAGACGAGAAGAAAAATTTAGATTTGATGATGACTACCATAAAAAATGTTTATAAGAAATATACTAAAGTACCGATTAAAAAACTAAATGAGATTCTAAAACATGATTTATTATGGGACGCAGAAACTTGTTTAAAATACGGATTGATTGACGAAATAATATGATGAATGTATTGGTCATAGGAGATAGTTGTAAGGATGTATTCGTGTATGGTGATATTACACGAATAAGTCCTGAGGCTCCAATTCCTGTATTTGTTCCAACTCACGAAGAAGTAAACGATGGGATGGCTAAAAATGTATCAAATAATGTAGAATCTTTAGAGATGACTATACATACTATTACAAATGACAATGGAATAGTTAAAAAAAGATATGTGGATAATCGTAGTGGTCAGATGGTATTGAGGGTTGATGAGCACGACTATTGTACAAGGATAAAAACTAAAATACTACAAGGTATTGTAAACAACAAGTTTACTCATTATGGATTGGGTGGAGATGTTAAAGATATTGATGCAATCATTATTTCAGATTATTGTAAAGGATTTTTACACGAAGAGGATATTAAACATATATGTAAGCACAATAAGAATGTTTTTGTAGATACTAAGAAAAAACTTGGTAGGTGGATAAAGAACGCAGACTTCATTAAAATCAATGAGCTGGAATATCAAAAAAATCATGATGTATTATCTGATGAAGAATTCAAGGATAAATTAATCGTTACTTTAGGTGGTAAAGGTTGTAGATACAAAGATGAAGTTTACTCAGTACAGGAAGTACCTGTTAAAGATGTTAGTGGAGCAGGTGACACATTTCTTGCAGGATTGGTTCGTGGATACTTAGATACAAACGATATAATTAAGGGTATAGAATTAGCACAAAGGTGTACCACATTGGTAGTACAAAAACACGGAGTAGCAACCGTAGAATACAAGGAGATACAAAATGGCTAAAAGAAAGTTTAGACCACAACCAGGTCAACAACCACAACCTCAGCAGGTTAAAGTTGATTTATCACAGGCAGAAACAATGAAATGTGAACATTGTGGTAATGTTGTTTTTATAAAAGGAACCGTACTTAAGAGACTTTCCGCACTTGTAAGTCCAACTGGACAAGAAGCAATCGTACCGATTGAAATATATAGTTGTGGTAATTGTGGTGAAGTTCCAAAAAATATGATGAAAGATGTCGGATTAGATACAGAACCATCTTTTGGAATGTAATATGATTGAAAAGGTTTCATTAGAGATATCAGATTATTGGGTATCAAATGGTTATTTGACCGAATCTAATGACAATTGTGGGACATTGGTGGCATTTGATTGGGTAGGTGAAACACTTACGACCTTTAATACAAACATCAATCTAAATGATTATCAAATTGATTCATTTAAATTTGAAACTTTGATTAACCTTTTAAAATCTAATGGCTATAATTTAGTTTTAGGTTTGAGAAATGTACAAAATATAAAAAACCCATCCGAAGGTTGGACGAACACATTCAAAGATAACCTCGTGGAAAACTCATTGAAGTACCACGAATATATAACCAATAAATGGCCTTCACCAATACCAAAGTTTGATGTTGATAAAAATGTTTTTATTTTAAGATATTGTTATGATGAGTTTAGTAAGATTGATAATTTTGCTGCAAATGAATTATTATTTCAAGATTGGATTAAAGAGACGGACTTCGAAAAATATTTACATGAAAGAAACTGGAAGACTGAAGAAAAAAGAATAATTATTTTGATAAACGAGAAGGAAAATTTAGTTTTATATAATGGAGAAAAGTGAGTATGATTACATTTCAAACACCAATAAATGTTGGAACTCTAATTATTCAAGGTGATGGGTTAATATTTGATATAATAAATCAAAATGATAAAGATGTTAAAAAAAGTTTAACAGATGAAGATTTTACCTCACAGATTGAGTTTCATATCAAATCATTCATTCAAAACAAACAATTTAGACTTGAAAACTTTTGGATTTCATATGACATCGATAAAAACAGTAGTTGTTATTTCATCAAAAAGGGTTCAAAAGTTTCTATCACAAATAGTTCTAATGACTCACCTTTTAGTACTAATCAAGCTTCATTCACTTCACCTGGCGATATTATTTTGATGACATCAAATCAAATAGAGGTTAGTGGGAGTTTTATGAGTTTTGATTTTGGTTTGAGTTTTGTAAAAAAAGATAAACACAGGAGAATAGAATGTTAACGAACGCAAATCTATTAAATAAAAGTATTTCGAATCAAATGGTTAATTGGGAGCCTCAAGTGTATCAGGCCGCGTTTAGTGAAGTTGAAATAAAAAGAATTCAAAGACAAATGGAAGGTTTTGCTTTCGAACCAGCAATGACTCACGGAGATGAGGCTCTTTTTGGTTCACCAGACCAAGATGGATTTAGGCAAACTTTGATAAGTCCCATTCCGATGACACAAGACTTTGCTTGGTTGTATTCGAAAATTGAAGACTATGCATTAATGGCAAATCAACAGACAAATTGGAACTTTACACTTTGGGGTAATATGGAACACGCCAATTATCTCAAATATACAGAGGATATGAAAGGTAAATATGATTATCATGTTGATATTGGTACTTCAGGACCTTCATTATATAGAAAAATATCGTGTTCCATACTACTAACCGAACCTGACAAATATGAAGGTGGTGAGTTATTGTTTAACTCAGATGAACAGACTTCTCAAAGTGTATGGAACGACAAAATAAAATCTTTTCCTGCAGGTACAATAATTTTGTTTCCATCATTTACTTTACATGCCGTAAAACCTGTTACTAAGGGACAAAGAGATGCTGTAGTCCTATGGTTACACGGAAAGCCATTCAGTTAATTTTTACTGAAAACAGATATTTATACATATGAAACCAAATTACTTTGATTCTTTATCCTATAAAGAACTTATAAACGCATATTCAACGAAGTTATGTATGTACATAGAAGACCAAAGGCCAATTAGAAAGGTTAATGAGGCCGTAATCTTTGCCTTTGATTATATTGTTAGTGGGTATGATGTACATTGTACAGAAATTAATACTAATTCTGCATTTGACCACGATTTGGTACAATGGTTTGATTTCAAAAAAATCGGTCAACTATGTGTTGATAATGAATATAAAAACATAATATTAGTCACGGAAGAAAAATTTAAAGGTGTTTCGCCGAGTGCACATTGGGAACAAAGTTTCAAGGACTTTTGTCAGAAGCACAAATTCGGATATAGAAATGAGATGGTGGATGTTGATGACATATATGATTTCGAGTTCAATGAAAGAAATGACCTTATCTTAAGGGTGGCTTGGAACAAAGATTGTTTGATTGACCAACTGGCGGCAGATAAACTTGGTTTTATAAAATTTAAAAATGCCTGTCAACAAGTATTTAATGAAGACGGAAATCCAGATGTGGTATTGTATCAGGCAAATAAAAGATATAAAAAATTAAATCAAAAAAGTATTTACAAAAAAGGTAAAAAATACATATTCAAACATAGTAAGATTGATAGAAAAAAAGGTCTACGAATCATAGAACCAAAAAACAAAAAACAATTTGATGATATACTAATGGACTTTGATTTTGTTGAGGAGTTTATTGATGATTGTGTAGATGTTGAAACTGGTTTAGGAGTAGAGATAAAAGATTATGTAATGTTGTATGGTGCAGAGTGTCATAGACTCACCCCAAATCTTTATGTTCAATACAGAGAGTTCGAATCGATTGGAGAAGGAGAGTGGTTAAATCCTGAATCAAATAATGAATACACATACAAAAGAACATTCGCGTTTAATTGTATTCAAGAACAAGAGGTCGAGTTAAAAGATGGAAGTATTATTAAGGCAGGAAATATCAACCAAAGACACAAATTAAAATATGGTGGAGATGTCACCGAAGTAAGTGAATATGGACAATCATTACAACAAAAGTATATTTTACTCAATAATGAGTATAAGTTTTCCATTTCTACTCAAGTTGTACATTGTGGTATAATACGAGAATACCGAAGTTTATTTATGTGTGAGGTAGGTGATAAAATATTGGCAGAAGATGGTGAGGTTGAGATAAAATCAATTGATATTATTAAAGAACCAATTAGGGTCTCCAACATCAAGACTGAAACTAACTTTATGAGAGTAAATGGTTTCTTCATAAAATCTAAATCTGATAACTTTGTCTTAGGTGTAAAAAAGGATAAGATTTTAAATCCTCTGTTTCATCAAAAAGCATTATCTGCAGATGAATCAGGTATATTAACCGAAGGTATTATAGATAAAATAGCAGAAGAAGAGTTTCCTGAAAGGGTGGTGGAGATTACCTTTGAGTCTTATGGTACTTATTTCACAAGTGAGTTTTTATTTGAAAAACCACTCAAGGTAATTAACTCTACCGATAAGGATATACGAGACGATAGAAGAGATGGATTAGAACCATTCGGAACACACACCGAAGGTGGTGGTACAAAGTCAAAACCGACATTTGGTTGGGCTTCCTATCGACCTGATTTAACATTTTCAGAGAAACATATGGAAGTGATGAGACTTAGGGTTGGTATGATTTGTTTAACTCCCAAACGAGATGATATGAAGATAACCACAAATCTTTATGGTGAAATGGTTCCTGCTAGAGTTGTCAAAATGAGAGAAGTTTTAGGTAAGAAATCCCATTGGGACATATATGATATACAACCAACCAATACATATTTCATGAATAGGATGCATGTACATAACGGCCCATCTGTCTACACCTTACAAGATGGAGCAAATGCTATCGGGCATTGGGATATCTTCAATCCGAGTTCTTATCCTGGTTCAGGAACAACATTTTACGACTTAACCTCAAGGTTAAATGCAGATTTTACACCGACAGGACCTGGTACGCTGGTATCCACTCCGATTCCTAATACTTACTTTGCAGGTAATCCAACAGCTAAAAACATCATAGCACAAACACCTAATCAACAAAGTCCATCCCCAGCAATATCGGCACATTTAACTTTTTCCGAAGACCCATCAAATCCATATCATACAGCCGAGCTATTCGGTACTGGAGCTATATCTATTCTGTCTGTGCAGATGTTACTATTACCAGGACCTTCACATGCAGGCCCAGCTAGAAGTTTTGTAGGGGTTCATACTCAGAGGCCAGGAAATGATTTAGATTTTAGATATCACGCGGCACCACCCTCACCCGCACCTCAATATCGTATGATTGTTAGGAGCCCAACCTCATGGGTTCCTACTGGAGACCAGATTTTTCCTTTAGGAACACATCCATCAGGACCTAAGGTTCCAGCATATCAAAAAACTCACGGAGCAGGATTAGCTTATGATGGGGCAAGTGGCCCGAACTCATTTAGATTTAGTTTTGACTTTAATACTACAAGTGCATGGTCAACACAGGTCAATATACCAGCTTCAGGAGCTTCTCCGAGAACACTCAGTACTAAAATGAATTGGGGTGGTATCAATCCACCAAATTCTACAAGGTTTGCCTGTTTGGGATATCAACAGATGATAATTTGGGACGCTCTACAGCCGGCCGGTACTTTTGCAACCCAATATCACGGCATAGCTTGGGAGTATGGTTCAACGAGTCCTATCCAGCCAGCATCATCAATACCACCTATGTATTTTTAGGAGAAATTATGGGAACATTTAATTTACACGGTTGGATAAGAACGAATATAGATGTGGTTGTGGTAAGTGGTTCTGCAGACTTAAATGAAGAACTATACACCGACCACATATCTTCTTCAGGCATCCCATCACTTGGTGGTGATTTAGCTGATTTACAAGTTTTTGGAGATAAGTTAGGTTCAGCTTTTACTGTCGAAAATTTCACTTTACCTTATGAAACAATACCAGCTTACGACAATTTAAATATTACTTGGACAGGTAGTCTACTACAATCTGCGTGTGACTCAGCTCATTTAAAAACAACTGGTAGTTTCAATGATGTTTATAGAATACAATTAAATGATTCATCCGACAATGGATACTATAGGGATTGGGCTAATGGAGTACTAATAGGAAGTGGAGACCCATAGGAATATGACAGTCAAACTTGAAAAACAAAAAGAGTCCTATCTTCTTGGACTATCAAAGAAAAATATGTTTAATGAAAAGGGTTATGTTGTAAAAAAAGGTTTTTTCTCCAAAGACACGATGGAACTCGTGAAAAAATACTATGAGACATCAATTTTAAATGACCGACTAAAGACAGACCCGCCTCTTCAATCTGGCGGTCAATGTCCTGGTACATTCAATCAATATGGTGGTCTAATGGGAGACAGCATTTTAGATAAGACTCTTATATTAGCCGAGAAAATATTTGGTGAAGAGTTGAGTCCGTGTTATTCTTACTTTAGGCTTTACAACCGAGATGATTATCTTCAACCACATACCGATAGACCATCGTGTGAGTTAAGTGCAACACTAAATATTTATTCCGATACTGAATGGCCCATATTTATGCAATATTATGATTTTGAAAAAAATGGTTTCGAAGAGGAAGATAAATTTAGGGCGTCTCAAAGGGATAAATCCGATTCAATTATTCTTAATCAAGGTGATATTTGTTTTTATGAAGGTACTTTACTCAATCATTGGAGACTTCCATTCAAGGGAGATAATTGTTATCAATTGTTTATACATTATGTAAGAAAAAATGGGGAATACAAAGATAACAAATTTGATGGTAGGGAACAACTCGGTGCACCACCTTCAAATTTAGGTGGTGACCCACACTATAAAGTTGAAAATGATTTCTTTGACTATTAATGATTAAATATCGTAGGGGATTGGATAATTATCAGTTTTACAATACTCCAAAAGAAATATCCTATTGGACTAAAGTAAACGAAGTTAAATTACAGACTGCAATAGACCTTTTCAATGAAGAAATAAAATGGGATGGTATGTGGAATGTAGAAGATGCAAAAAAACGATTAGAACAAGGTCGTTTAATGGTGGTTTTGGAAATAGACGATAAACTAAGAGGTTGGTATTGGTTAAATTACAAAACCAAAGAGGCAGAAAATCTATATGTTCATAAAGACTTCAGAAACAAGGGTTATGGTTTCGGGCTAATAAGTTATATTATTACATCAGCAAAATTAAGACAATTAGACCATGTTTGGGCAAGAGTCGATGAGTGGAATAAAACGAGTCAAAGACTATTTGAAAGGTGTGGTTTTAATGATGTTGGAAAGATAAAAGAGTCAGATGGATAAGTTTATGTTGCTGTCTATGAAGAGGACAGGTTCGAATAATTTGATGAATTCTATTAGGATGAGTAGTCGTGAGAAACTTGTTTGGTTTGACGCTCCACCCAAAACTTGGGAAACATTTAATTTACCATTTTCAAAAAATATTTGGGAACAAGATATAAAATGGTGTTTGGATGAATTATACAAAAGGTATAATGGGTGTAAAATAAATATTGATGAACCCGGATTTTATAATATTGTTGATGAATTATTAAAATATGATGTCAAAATAATATTATTGTTTCGAGAAAATATTTGGGAAAAGGTGATATCAGAAGAACTTGCTATTCAATCAAATCATTGGGTGGCACCAATTGGTGCATATCGTAATTTAAAAACCACACATAAATATGAAAGTATCGATGTAGAGTCGGTGAAGAATAGTATGAGCAATATCAAGTCTAAGATGAATTACTTAAAAACTTTTATAGGTGGTAATATTATATCATTCAAGTATGAAGATTTATTTTCACGGAATAACTATAATCAAAGTCATAGAGATAATTTTTTCAAATTGTTATCAGAATTAAATATAAAATATGAAGAGAACAAGATAGATGACATCATATCACAGAACATTGACCCAAACAATTGTTATAAAACAGACGACACATATCAAAACATAGCAAATATTTTTGAACTTGAGAAATTAAAAAACTACTTATAGATATGAAAACAAAATCTTTGTTTGACCACATCACCCATATAACATCGAAACAGACTAAAAATTATTGGGAGAACCTCAATGATGCCGATAGAAAGACTTGGTCTAATTATATGGTAAATAGATTTCTTTCGATGAATATGAATTGGACAGATTTGGTCAATGAAATACAGAAATATAAATTAGAACCAAAAGACTTATACCGATTGTATACCGAGATATTACCAAAGGGTAAGCAATGGTTAAGGTATACCAAAGGAAAAAAGGTTATGAAACATCCTGAATGGGTTGTAGAAATCATTACAAAATATCACGAAGTTAGTATCAAAGAAGCTAATGAATATTTAGAAATCTATTATAGTTCCGAACAAGGTAAGGCCGAATTGAAATCCATACTTCAAAAGTTTGGGACGGAACCAAAGGAAATCAAGAAACTAAATCTACCCTAATGGCCAGAGTAAACTATGAAACTCTTGGTAAACTAATCGATGTAGATGATAAGGACTTAGAGTTCCTAAGAGTTACAAATTCTATAGATATTGTTGATAGAGAATATGGTGTAGAAGTAATATTTGATTATTATAGAAGACATGGATTCCCTCATTATACAATTCGTGAAGAAGAAAAACACGACCACCTAAAAAAACTGAGAAAGTTTGATGTGGATACCATATTCAAAGACAATCAGATAGTTCAAACTATGCACGGATTAAGGTTGTGTTGGACTTATCATCCACATTTTTGGGAAGTCCGATGTGGTAGTGCTAAAAAATCACCTATGGAAATATTTTTGGATGATGATATGTTCAAATCTACAATTCGTAAGTGTTGGAATTGGGAACTAAAACATTATAAAGGTGAAGACCCTAATGGAGAGAGAAATGTATTTCACGAAAATAGATTACGACAATCAATAAAGATTTATAGTGGTACTCAATCCGTTAGTAACTTTAGACCAACGGCAGCAAAACTAATATATGAAAGGTATGGTGGAGATGGAGTTGTATGGGATATGTCTTGTGGATGGGGTGGTCGTTTGTTA
>Ga0209645_1000496_pt1 | contig 20151 bp, 25 predicted proteins | sample ETNvirenome_6_30_FD_184070 | JGI IMG/M metagenome (GOLD analysis project Ga0209645, IMG submission 184070) | Marine viral communities from the Pacific Ocean - ETNP_6_30 (SPAdes) (version 2) | ecosystem: Environmental > Aquatic > Marine > Oceanic | place: Pacific Ocean | collected 2013-06-19
AACCTATTCATAGAACATATGGATACAGCATTTGAGAAGTGGACACCTCGTAAACGATTTACAATGTTTAAAGCATAGGAGTTATAATGAAACCATTAACATTGATTACAGGACCAGTTGCTACAAGAAGTGGATATGGTTCTCATAGTAGAGATTTAATTAGAAGCTTGATGGACATGGATAAACTTGATATCCATATTAATTCACTTCGCTGGGGTAATTGTCCAATGGATGCATTAGATGTAAATAATGCTGGGGATAAAAAGATTATAGATAAAATTGTCACTAATAATGAATTACCAAGACAACCTGACATACATATACAGATTAGCGTTCCGAATGAGTTTACTCCATTGGCTAAGTACAATATAGGAATAACTGCTGGTATAGAAAATACAGCACCAAAGGCTGAGTGGATTCAGGGTATGAATCGTATGAATATGAACATAGTTCCGTCTAAATTTGTTAAGAATATATTTCAATCTGTTTCTTATGATGAAATAAATGAACAGACAAAACAAAAGACGGGTGAACTAAGATGTACATCACCGATAGAAGTTTTGTTTGAGGGTGCTGATACAGATATTTATAAAAAGACAAAAGACATTTCAGATGATTTAAAAGCTGAAATGGATAATATCGAAGAGAGATTCGTATTCTTATATACAGGACATTGGTTACAGGGTAATTTGGGACATGATAGAAAAGATACAGGCATGTTGTTGAAAACTTTCTTAGAGACATTTAAGAATAAACCTAATCCACCAGCATTAGTTATGAAGACGAGTGGTGCTACATTTTCTATCATTGATAGAAATGAAATCAAACAGAAAATAGAAGATATAAAAGATACTGTGAATGGTAAACTACCTCCTGTTTATTTTCTACACGGAAACTTGACAGATGAAGAAATGAATCAGATGTATAACCACCCAAAAGTAAAGGCTCATATCACTTTCACACATGGTGAGGGATTTGGTCGTCCTTTATTAGAAGCTAGCCTGTCAGAAAAAATAGTTATCGCTCCTAATTGGAGTGGACACTTAGATTTTCTACATAAAAATAATTCTATTCTTTTGCCAGGTTCCATGATTAAAGTAGATAATTCATCTTTACCACCAGAAATGTTAGTAGAAAATGCTGAGTGGTTTGGTGTTAACTATCAGTACGCTTCACAAATAATGATGGATGTATTTAAAAATAGTAGAAAGTACAATTTGATGGGGAAGAGACAGGCTATGTATAATAGAGTAAACTTTTCTATGAAAAAGATGACTACGGAATTTGAAAAAATATTAGATAGATACCTACCTAAATTTGAAGAACAACCTCAAGCGGTTAATCTAAAATTACCTAAACTTAAAAAGGTAAGTAAAGACAATAAACTATCTAGTATAAAACTACCAAAACTAAAGAAGGTGTAATATGGAACAAAAAACAGAATGTCCTTGTGATTTAGATACACACAATAATTGCTTTGTAGAACAAACAGAAGTAGAGGGTAAACCATTTGAATCGTATATGTGTTTTCAATGTGGTATGACATCTAACTCATACCTTGCTTTTGACAGCGAAAAGTTAGAAGAGTATACAAAGAATCATAGTTCTTTGATGAATGACTTGAAGATAATGGATGAAAATAGAGGATTAGTGTGGTTCCCGTCTGTAGTGAATATGGGAGAAAGAGGAATAATCTATCCAGAGGGTACTATTAATGATTGGCATTGGTATTATGCTAAGGTTATAGATATACCTGAAGAAGACAGAGAAAAATACGATGGTCACGAAAAAAGATTAGATGTTGAAAACGCTGAAAAGTTTGGGCAATTTGAATTTATAGAAGCTTGTAAGTCTATGGGAATAATTCAAGATTCTTTGGATGTAGATAATGTCTAAAGTAAGATATAGTTGGAACAAAGTCACTTCAGGTGATATAATATCTTTCAATTATGGTGGTATTAGGAGAACAGTTTTAGTTATAAGTCCGAAGTATAATCTAAAAAAAACTGATGGTTCATTTTCTGTTCTTATGAGTGGGCTACAATTAGAAACCAGAGATAACAGAGCGGCTCCTAAAATATTAACTATATTAAAACAACTTGGTAGTATACAATTAGTTGATGAGCAGAATGAAATTTACAGAGTAAATTTTGATGGTAGAAAGTTAGACGCTGATAAAAGAAAGTTATCCAGCTCAGTAAAACTATTAGTTGCTAATAAGAATGATTTATACAGAACTTATGATTACAAAAAGATGAGAAAAGAATCTCCATTAGTATTCTTAGACGATTTAGAGTCTCTCCCAAGAAGATTATTAAAAGAGGCCGCTAAGTGAAAATTAGTTATGGTATTACAGTTCATAATGAGGCTGAAGAACTACAGAAGTTATTAGAAGTATTAAATAAGAATATAGATAAAGAAGATGAGATAATAGTTTGTGTAGATGGTGATGATGAAAAAGTAGAGGCTGTTTTAGGAGAGTTTCTATCTGAACATGAAGCTATAGTATACAAAAGAAAACTTGAAAAAGATTTTGCAGCTCATAAAAATTCTGTTATAGAGAAGAGTGGTGGTGACTACATTTTTCATATAGATGCGGATGAATATCCAAATGAAATACTAATACAACAATTAAAAGAAATACTAACGATAAACGATGTAGACTTAATTTGGATTCCAAGAGTAAATACAGTAGATGGGTTTACACAAGAAGATGTACAGAAATGGGGTTGGAGAGTTACAGAACAAGGATGGGTAAATTATCCAGACTATCAAGCTCGTGTGTTCCGTAATCATAAAGATATAAGATGGACTAGACCATTACATGAATACATTACAGGTTGTAAAACATATGCTCACTTACCACCACAAGAGGAATTAAGTTTGTATCACCCAAAGACAAAAGAAAAACAAGAAGCTCAAAATCAATTTTACATGGATAATTTTAACAAAGAATTATTAGTTAGGAGAAATTAATGTCAGATGTTACTGTAATTTTAAATGGTTATAAAAGAAAAGAACAACTAAATGAGCAATTAGAAGCTATTAAAAATCAATCTGTAAGCGTGGATTCGGTTATGTTGTGGTACAATAATCCAGGTGACGAAGACATGGTAAATTACGATATAATGACAGAAGTACCAACTGCTTATTCAAATGTTAATTTAGGTGTATGGGCTAGATTTGCTTACGCATTTAATGCTCAGACTAAATATGTTTGTGTTTTTGATGACGATACTGTGCCGGGTAGAAAGTGGATAGAAAATTGTTTAGAAACAATAAAGACTCATAGGGGATTGTTGGGAACTGTTGGTTTGTTGTATACGATTCCAATGCCACCTAATCCTAATAGTACTTACTATGAACACTATGTTAGGTTTGGATGGAACCATAATAATACAAGAGTACAAGAAGTGGATTTAGTAGGTCACTCTTGGTTTTTTGAAAGAGAGTGGTTGAGTGCTATGTGGAGAGAGTTACCAGACCCTAAATACACTACATGTGGTGAAGATATGCACTTTTCTTACATGATACAAAAATATTTAGGTTTGAAGACTTATGTCCCCCCTCACCCACATAATGATAGAGAAATGTGGGGAAGTCTAAAAGGAAGTGAGTATGGTGGGGTTCATTCACTATGGACTGATGGGCCAGCTAATCAAAGAGAATTAGTTGGTAGATTTTTCAATGAACAAAGGAATAAAGGTTGGAAGTTAGTAAATGACAAATAAATTGTTAGTGTGTTATGGCACTAGACCCGAGTGGATAAAGGTAAAGCCGATATTAGATAGATTAAAAGATAGTGGTATAAATTATAGTACTTTATTTACTGGTCAACATAAGGACTTAGTATCTGAAACAGCAGATTATATGCTACCTGATATAAAAGAAGTTAGTAGTAATAGACTAGATAGTATAATTTCTGAGGTATTTAAATCTGTTGATGGGATTATAGATAGATACGATTATGTGCTAGTTCAAGGAGATACCACATCCGTGTTTGCTATCGCACTCTCATCTTTTCATAGAGGTAAGAAGGTAATTCATTTAGAAGCTGGTTTAAGAACTTTTGATATCGGCAATCCTTTTCCAGAAGAGTTCAATCGTACAGCGGTTTCTAAGATTACGGATATACATCTATGTCCTACAGAATTTAGTGCTGAAAATCTAAAAAATGAGAAAGTGCCTGGCGAAATTCATGTAGTAGGTAATACAGTATTAGATAACTTAGTTGATGTAGAAACTTCATATAGTAATGATATTATTGTTACTTTACATAGAAGAGAAAATCATTTTCAAATAAATAAATACTTTGAAGTTATAAATAAATTAGCTAAAGATAATCCAACATTAAATTTTGTTTTACCGATACATCCAAATCCAAATGTTTATAAACATAAAGATATTTTAAAGTATGTTAATGTAATTAATCCGGTTCCATACGATTCTATGATAACGCTACTATCGAATTGTAGAATGATTATTTCAGATAGCGGTGGTATTCAAGAAGAGGCTTCTTTCTTTAACAAAAAAGTTATAGTATGTCGTAAGCGCACGGAGAGGCCTGAGAGTGTCGGTACACATAGTTTTTTGTGTAAAAGTCCTGAAAAGTTAGAGGATATGTTTTACACTATAATAAAAGATTATAAAATAAATGAGAAGTGCCCATATGGTGATGGAACTTCTTCAGAAAAAATAGTAAAGATATTAGGAGAAATTTTTAATGGATAAAAATTTTAGAGAAGATTTAAATAAATTTACAGAAAAATTAAGAGTCGGTGAACACTTTTCTTTTTCAAGATTTTCAGATGGGGAAGCTAGAGTATTACAAGATAAAAAATTAGTATTAACTGAAGACAAAATTACGATAGGTTCTCATCAAAATGACAGGGCTGATAAGCTGTCGATAAATGAACAAAAAGAATACGATCCTGATAAACATCAATGGGTGAGAGAGAAGCTATTAGAGTCTTTACAATTCAAGAAGGATGGTTACTATAAGGGATTAAGTTGTAAATGCTGTTTATCAGGCGCTCATGGAATGACTCCAACTGAAGAAGTAGAGTGGTTCATCGAATTATCTGGTTTAGATGCTCATGATGAGCATTTAACTTGGTCTAATCTATGGCTAAATGGTAACTATGGTCATTTTTTAGAACACATGTTACCTTACTTTTTTAATTATGATATTGTAATGGTGGTGAACGAAAAGGCTGTTATCGAAAAACTTCCTTTCAAAAGAAATATAATAAAAGATTTCAGAGTTGGTTATAATTGTATGGTAAATGATTACGATTTAGTAGATAAAATAAAAGTGTGGATTGATAAGACAAAAACAGAAGATACTTTGTTTTTATTTTCTGCTGGTTCTCTAAGTAATTTCTTAGCACATCAGTTATATGAGTTTAATGATAAAAATACCTACATAGATATAGGTTCATCTTTGAATCCGTTTATGCAATTTCCACTTGACCGCAGATACCTACGACAATTTTGGGCTGGGAGTAGAGAACCTATAATGGATATACAAAAAATATGTGAGTGGCTGTAATGGACTACTATGAATACTACTTGTCATTACACAAAAGTTCTAAATGTAGACTATTACATTTTATAGGTCAATGGGTTACAATACTTTTTACAATATTTATTTTTTACAATTCACTTTGGATTTTTATTCCCGTTATTCCATTTGTAATCTATCCATTTGCTTGGAGTGGTCATTACTTTTTTGAAAGGAATGAACCAGCAGCGTTTCATCATCCAATCAAAGCTAAGATATCTGATTGGAGAATGTTTTTTGATATATTAAGAGGTAAAATAAAAATATGAGTAAGTTAAGTAATAAAGTTGTTTTGATAACCGGTGGTGCTGGTAACATTGGTTCTTATATTTTAGACAAAGTGCTAGACCAAAATCCTAAACAATGTATAGTTATTGACAATTTGTTTAATTCAGACAAATCAAATCACAATCTAAAAAACGATTTAGTTAAATTCTATCCATTGGACATATCAAGGTTAGATGAGATGCAGTACATTTTTGAGACATATAAACCTAATTATGTATTTCATTGCGCTTCAATGTTGATACAAGATTCTGAAACATTACCACGAAAATCAATTGACACTAATATAACAGGAACTTTTAACATTGTTGATTTATCAAACAGACATGGTGTTGAAAAAATTTGTTACTCATCTTCAGCATCTGTTTATGGTGAACCACAATATTTGCCAGTAGATGAAGAACATCCATTTCAATATAAAAACTTTGTATATGGATGGACTAAGATAACGGCGGAGATGATATTTGAATCTAATTGTGAAGTAGATTGGTTGGGCTTTAGATATTATAATGTGTACTCTGATAGAATGAGAGAAGGGGCTTTTTATACTCAAGTATTTCCTATATTTTATAACAAAATCAACAATGGTGAAGACATTACTATTTTTGGTGATGGTAGTCAAACTATGGATTTGATACACGCTGATGACATTGCTAACGCGAATGTTATGGGTTTAGAAAGCGATGTTACAAATGAATTTTTTAATGTTGGTAGTGGAAAAGAAACTACTGTTGTAGAATTAGCAGAAATAATGATGGGAATAATGAATAAAAAAGTAGAAATAATTTACAAAGATGACGACTCACAGAAGGTAAAAAACAGAAGAAGTTCTACTGATAAAATTAATAATCTATTAGACTTTACTCCACGAGTTAAGATAGTAGATGGACTGAAAAGTTACATTGAAAGTATGAAAAATGAGTGATATAGTAATCATAGGAACGGGTGGCTCATCAAAAGTTATATCTGAAATTTTAGATAAAGACTATAAACATTTTGAACCTAAAACCATTACATTTGTTACCTACGAAAATGTTACAGAGCTTTTAGATAATTCGTCAGAGTCTATTTTTATATTAGCAATAGGTGCTAGTAAAAATGTAGAATATAGAAAAAACATATTCAAAATTTTTAAAGAAAGAAAGTTGAATCTTCTGTCTGTGGTATCATCAAATAGTATTATTTCTAATAGTGCGAGTATGGGAGATGGTTGTATTGTAATGCCGGGTACGATAGTTAACGCTAATGTCACTTTAGGAGATAATGTATTTTTAAATACTGGTGTAATTGTAGAACATGATTGTGTTATTGGGGAGTCTACCTTTTTAGCAACAGGATGTACTTTGGCTGGAAATGTGACTATCGGAGACAACACTTTTATTGGTGCTGGTTCTACTATAATTGGAGATGTGGTTATAGGTGATAATGTAACTATAGGTGCTGGTTCTTTGGTTATTAGGGATGTTGAAAGTGATAGGTTGGTTTATGGAGTTCCCACTCACAAGGAAATTATTTAAATGATTGTATCTAAATGTCCACTAAGGGTATCGTTGGTAGGTGGTTCTACTGATTTAATAGACTTTGTTAAGGAACACGGCAAAGGTTCTGTTATAAGTTTTCCAATAGATATGTACACTTATATATTGTTATCAAATAACCATAGCAACAAATATAGAATTAACTATTTAACACCAGAAACAGTGGATACGATAGATGAGATAAAAAATGATGTTGCTAGAGAAGTATTGAAACACTTTGATTTACCTCCTGTAACAATAGTATTCAACACAGATATATCATCAACTGGTTCAGGATTAGCATCTTCTTCTTCTTACACAATAGCTTTAGTTGCTGCTGTAAATAAATTTTTGAATCTAAATATGACACAATTAGATATATGTAGAACTTCTTTAGAAATAGAACATAAATTTAATCCACTAACTGGCTATCAAGATCCTTATGGTTGTGGGTTAGGTGGGTTGAAAAGATTAAATTTTTATCCTGATTCGGTTGAGGCTACTTACATAAAAGATTCACTTTTAGAAAAAACTAACATGTATTTAGTTAACACAAATTCTGTTAGAAATTCAAACGATATTTTAAATGATATAGATTTTAATAAGATAATTCCTATGTTAAATTTAGTTGATAAGTTAGAATCCAATATTAATAATTCTAATAACTTTTACAAAATATTGAATGATGCTTGGGAAATTAAAAAGAAATCTTCATCTTTAATTTCCATGAATGGAGTTGAATCCATTGGAAATAAATTAGAAAGTGATGAAAGAGTTAAAGCTATTAAATTATGTGGTGCTGGTGGTGGTGGTTATTTTTTAGTAATAACTGAACACTACATACACGATAGTGATTTTTTAGAAATTAATGTAGAAGAACATGGGGTTCAAGTTAGTGAAATATAAATGTCAAATTTGTGAGTTTGATAAGAACAAAGTAATATATTCAGAGATATTTAACGATGATGAATTTGAATATTCCATATGTAAAAGGTGCTCTTTTATCTCACAAACAAATTGCCATAGTAAAGAAAAGTATTTAAATCTACCATACCAAACTCAGAATAATTACGATGAACATTCTAAAAATAGAGCTAAATATATTCATGATTTTTCACAAGAATATTTAGATTATAGTATGGATGTTTTTGATATCGGATGTTCAAGGGGTGGTGTTATGAAATACTTTAAAGAGCTTGTCCCCAATACTAATATATCAGGATGCACAGTTCTCGGAGAAAATGAAAAGGTGATTTCAAAAGATTTAGATATTATTAACCAAGACTTTGATTATATAACGTTCAATAAAAAATATGATTTTATTATTATGTCTCATATCTTAGAGCATTTTACTGATTTAAGAAAGACTCTTACAAAATTAAAAACAATAATGAAAAAATCTTCTAAAGTTTATATAGAGGTTCCCTACATAGATTATCTTAGAGTTAGATTATCATTTGAGTTTTCTCCAGAACACATATCTTATTTTACTCCACACTCATTAAAGAATTTGCTAATATCAGAAGGTTTTAAAATAATAAAAATAAAAGATAGTAAGTATTGGGGTAACATAAAAGTGATTGCTTCATTTGATAATAGTAAAGAAAAAATTGTTTTTACTAAAAGAAAGTACTATTTATTTTATATAGTTGAGAAGTTTTTGAAAAGAACTACACATTGGTTTTACAGAACAAAACTAAAATACTTTAATATTAATTCAAATGGCTAGGTTATGCAAATAGGAACATTAAAAAAAGAGTTAGATAAAATTCAAAGAAAGGCTAAAGAGTTCGAAGATATAATTCAACCTTTCGACAGAGTAATTATAATAGGTAATGGTGGGAGTAACGCGGTTGCTTCACATATAGCACAAGATTACACTAAAATGTTAGGAAAGAAAGCTATAAGTTTTTCAGATGGTTCTAGATTGACTTGTTATATAAATGATTTCGGTAGAGACGAAGCTTATGTGGAATTTATAAAACACTTTTGGGAAGAAGGAACGATGGTTATTTTAATATCATCTTCTGGTAATTCAATGAACATAGTAAATGCTGCTCAACATTGTGTTGATAATGATTATCCTTATATGGCTTTATCAGGATTTGATGAGGACAATAAGTTGAATACTTTAGGTGGTCAACATTTTAGATATCATGCTAAATCACATGACTATGGAGTAGTTGAGTCTGCTCACTTAATTATGTTACATACTATATTACCAAAACCTGAAGTTAGAGGAGTTATTGCTGGCGCTTTTGATTTGATACATCCTGGTTATGTAAAGATGTTTAAAGAGGCAAAAAAACATTGTACTCATTTAACTATAGCTTTACATGAGGATCCTTCTTTAGAAAATGGTAAGGAAGAACCAATAAATTCTGTAGAAGAAAGAGAAGAAATATTAAGGTCAATAAAATATGTGGATGACGTTAAAGTTTATTGGAATGAATATGGTTTAGGTCAATATTTAGAACTCGGTAAATTTGATGTTAGATTTTTAGGTGAAGATTACAAAGATAAAAGCGATTATACCGGCAAAGACTTAGATTTGAAAATTATTTGGATAGATAGAAATCATCCATATTCTACTACTAGATTAAAAAAGTTGATTAGAGATAATAAATAATGTTACATAATCCATTCAAAATAGTTAAAATGTTTGAGGAAGAAGTGGCACACTACGCTGGTGCTAAATACGCTGTAGCCACCACAAGTTGTACTGACTCTCTTTGGATGTGTTGTGCTTACGAAAATGTAGATGAGGTAACGATTCCAAAAAGAACCTACATATCAGTTCCACAATCTGTAGTACATGCTGGTGGTAGTGTTAAGTTTGAAGACTTAGAGTGGAGTGGAATATATCAGTTAAAACCTTATCCAATTTATGATGCCGCTAAAAGACTAACCTCTGATATGTACATTGATGGTACACATATGTGTTTATCTTTTCATCTGAAAAAACCATTGTGTATCGGAAAGGGTGGTATGATTTTGACAGATAGTAAAGATGCTTATGATTGGTTTATAAAAGCTAGGTATGAGGGTAGGTCATTTAGTAATCCTAATATAACTTATAGAGAGGACCCTATAGATATTATGGGATATAATATGTATATGACTCCTGAACAAGCAGCTAGGGGGTTGTGGCTAATGCAACATTACCCAAAACATGCTGATGACCAAAAAGAGATTCCTGATTATCAAGATTTGACTACTTATCCATTATTTAAAAACTTTGGAGTTGTAGGTGAATAGAATAGCACTATGTCTTTCCGGTTATTATAACTCTTTAACCGATAAGACTTCTCTTGGTAAAGATGGGTTTTCTTATATTAAAAAGAATATATTTGACAAAATTAATTCAGAAAGTCAGATTGATGTATTCTTTCATAATTGGGAGCCTGATATGGAAGATGAGTTGGTGAAGATGTACGAACCAAAAAAATATATTGTTGAGAGTCAAATTGACTTTAACAAAATTGCTGAGGATAATAATGTGAGTCGGAAAGACTTGGACTCTTATAATCAACTTGGTAGTTGGACTATGGACTCAAAAGTCGGTAGTGGATTGGCTGGTCCTGAGAGAATATTAAGTCAGTTTTACACTCTGCAAAAGTCTATCGAATTGAAAAAAGAGTATGAAGAAGAGAATAATTTTAAATACGATTGTGTAATTAAGGCTAGATTTGATTTGGGTAGAATTAATCGAAATACTTCAGGGCCTGGAAAAGGTAATCCGTATCCTTGTCAATGTATAAAATTTGATGAAACATTGGATATGACTCATTTTTATCAAGTTTATTGGGACTTGTTTAATGAAGGTCCCGCTGATATGTGGTTTTATTCAAACTCAGAGAATATGGATAATTTCTGTAATATATATGACAAGACACTTAATGAATATCTAAAGTTAAATAGTGATTATCATAAAGCTACTATGAATGGTTGGCCACAATCAAAACTAAACGATTTTAGAAGTAATGAGTTATTTAAAGAAAATCCCACCAACAATTTACATAAATACAGGCCACATGAGTTTGTAAATGCAATTTTATTATACAAGTGGTTTTTAATGGATTGTGAATTATGGTACAACTCTGTAGCGTTAATGACAGAGTGGGAATAAGTAAGGAGTAAAGTATGAAAAACTTAATAGTAACTGCTGCTGGACTATCTAGCAGATTTGAGGGTTTGAAACCTAAATGGATGTTGACTCATCCAAGTGGAAAGTGGATGATTGTAGAAGCTCTTAGCACGGTAGATTTCAGTTATATAGACAAAGTATATTTTGGTTTCTTAAAAGAACATATGGATAAATACAATTGTGAAGATGGTATAAGACTTTGTTTCAAAGAACTTGGTATAGAAGATAAGGCTGAGATTGTTATATTAGATGAAAGAACAGACAATCAGCCTCACACTGTTTATGAAGTTATTAAAAAAGCAAAAGTAGAGGGTTCTATTCTAATAAAGGAAGTAGATAATTACTTTAAATTCGATGTTGCTAGTCAATACTATAAAGAAAGTGTTGATAACTTCATGACATATTTTGATTTAAATAATACCAATTACATAAAACCAGCAAATAAATCTTATGTTAAATTTGATGATGATAAGAATATTACTGATATAGTAGAGAAGAAAGTATTCTCAGCTACATTTGGTTGTGGTTGTTATTCATTCAAAAGTGTTGATGAATATTGTGATTATTTTGAAAAATTAAGTGATGATAAAGGGCTTTACATATCTTACATAATAAAAAAGATGATGGAAGATGGACATAATTTTAAAGCTGTAGAAGCGTCTGATTATTTAGATTGGGGAACTAAAGAAGATTGGTTCAGATTTGTAAGACAATACAAAACTCTATTTGTGGATTTAGATGGTACATTGGTAAAGGGTTCTGGTAAATACACTCCTCCTTACTGGGGCGATACCGATGGTATAAAAGAGAATGTTGACTTCTTAAACAGACTCTATGATACTGGTAAAGTATATATAATAATAACCACTGCTAGGGATAAATCTGCTAGAGAAGTTACAGAGAAACAATTAGAGAGAGTTGGTATAAAACATCATGATTTAATCTTAGGGCTATTTCATTGTAATAGAACGATAATAAACGACTGTGGTGTTTCCAATCCATATCCTACATGCGATTCTGTTAATATTGCTAGTAACTCTAATGAACTTGAAAGATTCTTGAAGGATGTAGGACACTAAATGGTTATTATTTGTTATTCACATTCATCGTACTCAGACTTATGGGATATGTTTTTTGGACAGATAGATAAATATTTGCCAAATACTAAGAAATATTTGTTTACAGATTCTGTTAACAGAGATGTTTCTGATGATATTAGTGTTATACAATATAATGATTCGGATAGTTACTCTGATAGGGTTTCACATTGTTTACAAAGCGTAAAGGAAGATGTTTGTATATTTCACCATGAAGATATGATTTTATACGACAAGCCAGATATAGATAAAATAAGTGAGATGATGGACTTTGTTTCGGAATATAATATAGATTATATTAAGTTACTTAAAGGGGGACATGTTAACGATATTGAATTAGAAGATATGCCTATAGAAAACTTATATTGGATACCACACACTTCAGAGAGACTATCCTTTGCTATTCAACCTACTATTTGGAAAGTGAAAAAACTTTTAGAAGTTTATAAGAACTCTTCACCCTCTAAATTAGTCGGTAATGTAGCAGTAGGTAACTTCGAAATAAATGCTTCTGATTATGTAAATCAATCTAATATAAATGGTTTATATTGGTTTAGTGGGGAAAACAAGAGAGGACAACACCATTGGGACTCTAAAGTATATCCACATGGAAACATGATATTTAAAGGTAAATGGGTTTACTCGGAGTATAGTCCAGAGTTAAGCGATTTACATGAAATGTATGAGATAGATAAAAATATTAGGGGAACGACATGATAAAACTGATAATATTTGATTTAGATGGAGTATTAGTGGATGCTAGAGAGTTACATTATAATGCTCTAAATAAAGCTTTAGACACTATAGATGAAAAATATGTGATAAGTAGAGAGGAACATCTATCTACATATGATGGTTTATCTACCACTAAAAAACTTAATATGTTGACTCAAAACAAAGGGTTGCCTACAGAGTTACATGACACTGTGTGGAAGTTAAAACAGAAAATGACTATGGGAATCATAAATGGTTTTTCTGTTGATGATAGAATCAAGAGTATAATAAGAAGTTTTAAATCAGATGGTTATATGATAGCTTGTGCCACAAATTCCATAAGAGAAACAGCAAAGTTACAATTAATCAGAAAAGGATTTTTCGAGTACATTGATTTTATGTATTCAAATCAAGATGTAAAGAATCCAAAACCAAATTCAGAAATGTATTTGAGATGTATGATTAAGGCTGAAGTAAATCCTAATGAAACAGTTATTGTTGAGGATTCACATATAGGTAGGAAAGGAGCTTTAAGTAGTGGTGCTTACTTATGTGCTGTTGAAGATAGTGGTGACGTATCCTACGATAAGATAAAAAAGGTTATAGATGGTGCTAATAAAAATGAAGAAGTTAAACCAAAATGGCAAGGTGGTAATATGAATGTTTTGATTCCCATGGCTGGCGCTGGTTCAAGATTTGAACAAGCTGGTTATACATTTCCTAAACCTTTGATAGAGGTAAATGGTAAACCGATGATACAGGTTGTAGTTGAGAATCTAAATATAGATGCTAAGCATATATTTATAGTTCAAAAGAGTCACTATGAAAAATACAATTTGAAGTATTTACTCAATCTGATTACTAACAATAATTGTGAGATAGTACAAGTGGATGGTATGACAGAAGGTGCGGCTTGTACAACTTTACTAGCAAAAGAGCTCATAGATAATGACGAACCATTGGTTATGGCTAACTCAGACCAATTCTTGGAGTGGGATTCTAATGAGTTTATGTATTCTATGGTTGCTGATGATGTTGATGGTGGTATCGTTTCCTTTGAGGCTACTCACCCTAAATGGTCATTTGCTAAACTTGATGATGATGGGTTTGTATCAGAAGTTGCTGAGAAGAAACCAATATCTAATATTGCTACTGTCGGTGTTTACTATTGGTCAAAAGGCTCTGATTATGTAAAGTATGCTGAACAAATGATTGACAAAGATATCAGAACGAATAATGAGTTTTATGTATGTCCCGTTTACAATGAAGCTATAGAGGGTAGTAAGAAAATAAAAGTGTTTCCAATAGAAAAAATGTGGGGATTGGGAACTCCTGAAGACTTAGAAAGGTATATAAATGATTTTGATATCTCATAGAGGAAATTTAAATGGAAAGATTGATTCAAGAGAGAATAAACCTGATTATATCTTAGAAGCAATCGACAGAGGATTTGATGTAGAAATAGATGTTTGGTACACGAATAGTAACAATGGTTGGTTTCTTGGACATGACCAACCACAATATGGAATTGATTCAGACTTTCTTAAAATGCCAGAAATTTGGTGTCACGCTAAAAATATAAATACTCTAAATGAGTTATTAAAAATAAAAGCACATTGTTTTTTTCATCAAAATGACCCTGTTACTTTGACATCTAAGGGATATATGTGGACTTATCCAACACATCCACTCACGGAAAATTCAATATGTGTTCTACCAGAATTACAGAAAATAGATGTAAAAGGTTGTGCTGGAATCTGCAGTGATTATATAGAAAGTAGGGGATAGATATGAGCAAAGACAAATATTTTAGAGGGACTAATATAAAAGAAAGATGGGAACAAAAACATATTCAACAATATAATTTAGATAAACCATTTGACTTCACAGCATTTGAAAATGAAGACATGTCTGGATATGGGCCTGTCGCTGCTAAGATATTAGAAGAAAATGAAGAAGGATTTTATCGAAAATCTTTACATGAAATGGGATGTGGTAACGGAGACTTCGCGGCTTATATAAAACAGAGTGTTTTAAAAGATTGGGAAGTTAGTGCTGAAGACTTTTCAGAGGTTGCTATTCAGAGTGCGAAACAGAAATGTCCTGAAGTTAACTATTTTATAAATGATTTCTTGTTGAATAGAGTTGATAAAGACTATGGGTGTATATGTTTATTTGAGACTATAGAACATATCGAAGAGGGTACTAACTATGAAATATTAGACAATATTTTAAATCATTGTGAGTATGCTATTGTATCAACCGTAGATACGGAAGATGATTGTTTTGGGGAACACATATCACATTACAAAATAGATACCTTTGAAAAGAAGGGATACGATGTTGTTTGGAAAAACTTTTTAGGAGAGATAAATATGCCGGATGGTATATATCATTATATGATATTTTTGATAAAGGGGAATTTAGGTGAGTAAAACTGGTTATGTAGACTACGCTTGTTTTGAATTAACAAATTATTGTAATTTAGATTGTGCGTTTTGTAATAGAAAAGAGGTAATAGGTCCTTTAAAACACATGAACGAGAACTCTCTTGTAACCATGTTAGAGAACATAAAACATCACCCACTTAAAGAGATAAAGTATACGGGATTAGGTGAGCCATTTCTACATACTAAATTTGATAAGATGTTAGAGATAATGAATGATTACTTTCCTAATGCTAATCATTTAGTAGCCACAAATGCTCAGTATGATTTAAACTCTAAAGTAGGAAAAGTATTTAAAAACTCTTTACAATACATTGACATGATGTACTTTTCTATAGATGGATATAAAGAGAGTTATGAGAGGGACAGAAAATATTCTAGTTGGAAAAAACTAATTAAATTCTTAGATGATTTTAGTGAAATTGATCGAAAGGGATGCTTGGTTGATGTAAACTATGTGGTAAATACTGATAATGTGTATGATATTCCTAAAATAGAAGAGTTGAGACAAAAGTATGATTTAGGAGAGTTGAGGTTAAATCTAGCACAATGTTGGGATGTGGATGATAATATGAAAGGTAATGAAAGGCAGTGGGGTTATACAGAAGAACAGATTAACTATTTAAAAGATAATTGGTTAGATAATGTAAAAGGAGTTTCTCCATGGACTTGGAGCGATTGCTTTTGGCCAAGTAGAGGACTTTATGTAACTGTTGAAGGGGATGTAAAAGGTTGTATTATAAAAACAGATAGTCTAAGCTTCGGTAATCTAATGGAAACCACCATAGAAGATATACATGATACTGATAGATGGAAAGAAATCAAAGATGGGTGTTCTACAGACACACCAAATGAACATTGTAAGAATTGCTCTTATAAAGAGTTGTCACCATTACTATCTAAGATGGGTGTGAACAATGCTTAAAATAAAACCACATTTAAATAATGTCGTCAGAAAAAATATTTATGTTGATAAGTCTCAATACACATGGAGATTAGACCAAAGTGAGAGAGTAAGTGGATATAGCTCGGACTTCTTCAATGATTTTATCAAAACTTTAGATGATACTGATTTTATATGTTATCCATATTTAAAGGACTTCAAATATAAACTTGCTGAGCATCATGATATTAAATCTATAGACAATTTGTTTGTAACTCCTGGTAGTGACCAATGTATAAAAGCTATGTTCGATTTATGTGTGACTCCCGGCAGTGAGGTTTTGTCAACTAATCCATGTTTTCCTATGTACAATGTTTACTCTCAATTATATCAAGCTAACCTTAAAACTGTAGAATATGATAAGGATTTAAATTGGTATATAAAAGATATGATTCAAAAAGTTAATGAAAATACATCTTTAATTATAATTGCTAACCCAAATAATCCAATAGGAGATTACAAAGAGGAAAAGGAATTAAGAGAGCTTTTTGCTTACACACATGAAATGGGAATCCCTATATTAATTGATGAGGCTTATGTACAATTTGTCCCTAAAAGATTTGATAGATGTCTATTTTCAGGATATAAATATCAAAATGTAGTTACATGTCGAACTTTCAGTAAAGCTCTTGGTGGTGCTGGTGTTAGAATAGGGTATATGGTTAGTAATAAAAGTTTTATTAAGAAGTTGGAGAAGTGGAGAATAATGCATGAAATAACAGGCCCCGCTGTTAAATTTGGCATTTATGTATTAGACAATTACTCTGAGGTTGAAAGATATATTGACTTGACAAATAGAGAAAAATCTACAATAATTGAAATGCTTTCGAATAAGTATGATATAATAGATGGTCATTGTAATTGGATACATTTAAATAATAGTAAAGATAACGAAGATACTTGTTCTATTTTAGATAATTATTCAGATTTGATATATAAAGCTGGGACTGTTATTCCACATGATAATCGTAAAAATTGGTTAAGGTTGACTATAGGTCCTGAAATTTCAAACACCAAATTTATTCAGGAATTATCTCAATGAAAATAGCATTTTTTTCAGAAACAGGCGAAAATGCAAAGTATCCACAAAAGTACATAGATGCTCGTACAGAAGTGGCTTGGTGTTTAGCACTTGATGCTCCCATGTGTAATCTAAAAGTTTTACCTAAAGCACATTTTGATTTAGGTATAGTTATTATTCCTAAAAACAATCCTGATATAGATTTGAACCACATCAGAAAGGTGTGTGATAAAGTGGCTGTGATGCAAGAAGGTCCTTATTGGTATTTTCAAGACTATCCTTTAGAGTATCAGTTTCATTATTATAATACTCTAATGAACGCTGATTGGATTTATTGTCACAACGAGAGTGATGTAAACTATTTTTTGGGGTTGGGTTGTAAAGATGTCAGAGTAATGAGAAGTCTTATGATACCCGATGGATTAGTACCGAGGAGTGAGTGGGGAAATGGCACAATGATTGGTGGTAACTTTGTTAGTTGGTATGGTGGTTTTGATTCTTACATAGTAGCTAGGGAGATAGGTAATCCTATATCTGCTCCGTCAATGGGCAGAAAACAGCCACAAGAGAGTGATATACAAGATATAAACTATCTACCTTATATGAGTTGGAGAGATTGGATAAACACTTTAGGTCAGTACAATGTAGGTGTTCATCTGATGAGGACACATGCGGCTGGTACATTTGCTATGAATTGTGCTTTTCATGGAATACCCTGTATTGGATATAAAGGTTTAGATACACAAGAAATATTACATCCGTTGACCACCGTTGAGGTTGGAGATTTAGATGATGCTAGAAGAATAGCGAAGAAATTAAAAACAGAAAAATTTTATGAACTATGTAACACAACAATAAAACAAAGATTTGATGCTTTGTATACGGAAAATGTTTGGAAAGAGAATTGGAGTAGACAATGGAAAAAATAAGTTTTATACAACCAAGTAGAAACAACTTAAAGTATCTACAATGGTCTTACAAAAGTATCAGACAGAACTTAGGGCCTGAACATGAGATATGTTGGGCAGATGATTTCTCAGATGATGGAACTTGGGATTGGATGAATAAGATATTCAGAAAAGATGAGAATGTACAGATAATGAGAAACGATGGGCCTGATAGGTTAGGACATACCATACTATATGATAAGTTAGTCGATATGGCTACAAACGATATAGTGATGATATATCACGCAGATATGTATGCTTGTCCTAATATGGATGTGGAAGTTCTGAAACATTTAGAGAGAGGTAAGGTGGTATCAGCTACAAGGATAGAACCACCACTACATCCAGCGGGGCCTGAAAAAATAATTGAAGATTTTGGTATTGAGCCTGAAGAGTTTGATGAGCATGGTTTGTTAGATTTTTGTAAAACATGGGTGGATAACTACAAAGACATAACAACCAATGGAATATTCGCACCTTGGGCTATATACAAAGAGGACTTTCAATCAATTGGTGGACACGACCCTTTATATGCTCCACAATCCAAAGAGGACTCTGATATCTTTAATCGGTTTATGTTGAATGGTTATGAGTTCATTCAGACTTGGGAAGGCTATGTATATCATATGACTTGTAGGGGTAGTAGATTTAAAGATGGAGCTATGAGGAATCCAGCAGGCCAAGTCTTTATGAAGGGTAGAGAATCATCAGAGTGGTTAGCTCAAAATCTTAGGTCAACTCGTAACTTTATTCGTAAATGGGGACATATGGTAAAACATGATAAATATTTACATCCGACAGTTCCACCTAAGTACGATATAGGTTTTGTAGCTTACAATTGTGATAAGAACATGCTTAGAGAGTTAGAACCTTGGTGTAGTAAAATATACTTAGATTCTGGTTCAGATTATATAGGTGAGTATATAAAAGAAGAACAACCTGATACTCAGTTTGATTTGAATAAAAGAGTAAAAATGTATGGTAATAGCAAGGTATCAGAGTTACATGATATTTGTGTTGAGTTTGATTGTCAGAAACTTACTCCACAGAACTTTCAGATAATAGTTAACTTGTCGGAGATGATAAAAGATAGTGGAGAGGTTGGTGCTATGGAATACGATATATTTAAGTTTAGTATAAAATCACTTGAATCATACGAAAAAGATTTGATTTTGGTTAAATGACATACTATATATTATTAGAAGGAGATTCCAAACATTCTATTTGGGATGAAAACATTTTAGGAGAAGAATCCTTTGGAACATTTTATGTAGGAGCTGGTTTTAAAGCGTTAAATACAATGGTTATGAGTGAATCGCATCTAATAGAAACAATCACAATCTTAGACGAGAAGAATCAGAAATATTCAATAGAAGAGTTCGTAAAATTAATTTCAAAATGGAAAATAAAGTCTTGACTTGTATAGACTTTTATTCGTAGCTTTAGGAGTAAGTTAATGGTGGATTATAG
>Ga0209645_1000498_pt1 | contig 20125 bp, 19 predicted proteins | sample ETNvirenome_6_30_FD_184070 | JGI IMG/M metagenome (GOLD analysis project Ga0209645, IMG submission 184070) | Marine viral communities from the Pacific Ocean - ETNP_6_30 (SPAdes) (version 2) | ecosystem: Environmental > Aquatic > Marine > Oceanic | place: Pacific Ocean | collected 2013-06-19
TTTGTTGCTGATGTAGCGGCTTCACTTGCCTTTGTAGTAGCTGTAGTTGCCTGTGTAGTTGCTGTCGTGGCTGATGTAGCAGCCTCAGTAGCTTTGGTTGTAGCAGTTGTAGCTTGAGTCGTAGCTGTACTTGCAGAAGTAGCAGCATTAGTTGCAGAGGTTGATGCTTCACTTGCTTTGGTCGTAGCTGTTGTAGCAGAACTTGCAGCAGAGGTTGCAGATGATGCTGCGTTGGTTGCACTTGTACTTGCTTCACTAGCCTTAGTAGTGGCAGTTGTGGCAGAGCCACTAGCACTTGTAGCTGAACTAGCTGCATTCGTTGCCTGGGTACTGGCTGTAGTAGCTGAATTACCAGCATTGGTTTCTGATGTAGCAGCTGCTGTTGCTGAGTTAGCGGCAGCTGTAGCAGATGTGGCAGCAGCGGTTGCGGAGGAAGCTGCATTTGTTGCGGAGGTCGTTGCTGTTGCCGCATCTACAATCAGATCCCATTTAGCGGAATCTGTATTTGTTGTCAATGGTTGTGAACCACTAGATGTATGAGCTGTATTAGCCAAGAAAATATTATTTGTTGATGTATCTTTTACTATATCTCTTTGTTCATATGAAGTTGATGCAGACCAATTACCTTTAAATGTACCTAATTCTTGTGTAACAGAGATCTCACCAGATGAGTCAAAAGCCAATACTTTGTTAGCTCTGTCTGTAGCTCCTACAGTAAATTCTGTAGAAGTCATTGTATTTGTTCTAGATAATTTAAGAGATCTGTCTACAGACTCTGATATTTCTTGAGATACTAAAATACCTTTGTCAAGAGCTGCTTCATGTGTTTCTGCTGGAAAAGGATCATTAGCCACATAATCAGTAGATTGTGTTTTCGATGTATTTCTGCGAATAACTAAGGTTTCTCCAGATGCTGGAGCTGTTCCCATTGTTACAGTGCCACCACTATTATTTTGAACACCAGATACTGTATAATGTGTTGTTAGACTTTTGACTGTTTCTGTACCATTTGCTGCTCTAATGATTACTTGTAAATCAGTTTCAGCAATAATGTAGAATGTAAAAGCAAAAGCTGTCGTAGATCCATTACCAGAGTACGAATTTTTAATTGTTGTGCTAGATATTGTCATAACTTATGCTTACTAACTCCTTATAATATATCATATTATTTGTCTATCATTAATTAAAATGGATATTTGCTAGGTAAATTATCTCCTGGACTCCAGAAAAATTCTGTACCTTCTTCTTTTCTTACCCTTTTGATTAATCTTTTTCTTTTCTTGTGATACTTAGGATCTATAAATTTAGAAATATTATCAAACACCCATCTTTCTAATGCTAACCTGGCATACCACAATGATCCACCAGGAAAGTTCTTTTTTATTAAATCTGCTATATCACCACGATAATTGACATTTTTACCATAAAGATCTCTTGCAAGATTAGCAAAACTTAAATCTATTATTTCTAATGCTAACATCGGTATAGATCCTACTAAAGTACCAGCTCCACCTTTAGCTCCACCATATTGTGTAGAAAACAAAAAATCACCCATAAATCCTAGACCGCCACCTCTTAATAAATTACCTAATGTATATGATGCATATTGATTTTTGTTTAGTTCTGTAATTGGTGTTGGCTCTTTACCTTTTGAAATCTGTTTCATTTCATAAGCTAATGCACCCATGATTGTTGTAGATATAATTAAATCAGTTAGATACCCAACTTTTTTAAAAGATCCTTTTCTACCCATGCCTCTACTTAAATGACCAAACATAAAAGCTAAAGGAAACTGTTTAAATTGTAGAAAGCTCTTTACTGCTTCACCTCCCAAAGTACCTGGTCTAGCTCCTCCAGCAACAAGAGATCCTCGTAATGTTGATGCGGGAACAGCAAAATCTATAATATAATTAATTGTTCCTTGAAACTTAGAAAAGACATCCATCGCCTGTTCTTCTGTTAAATCTTCTAACTTAAAAATATCTGATGGTCGTAAAAACTCAGCACCTTTGTTAAGTGCATCATCAACACCAGCATCATAAATAGGAATACGTCTAATAATATCCCATTCTCCACTGTTAATATTATTTATTTCTAATAGTTGTTTAAATTTTGCATTCTTCTTACCTAACTGATCCCAGGTTAAATTTGCATTTCTGGCAAAGAAAGCCATTGTTTCCATACCAACACCCCATCTACCCGCTTGTGTTAGCCAGGATAATCCAGATGTTCTTAATATAAAATCAGCTACTCTCCTGGTAACTTCTGGTCTTTCAATATCATCAGATGACACCCTGGCTAAACCAGATGCTATTGTACCCCAATGTTCAGCTACCATACCCGATGATGCAGCTACTTTGATTCCTGTTGATTTATCTTGCCGCCATCCATTCATAAAAATTTTTGCATTTCTAAACATTGTTTTAGCAGCTGGTAATCCATGAACTCTAGCTGTTATCCTGGTTAAATTAAAATCACCTAGTGCCATAAATGATGCAGCTCCTAGATACATCGCTGTAGTTAGATCTCGTAAACCACCCATAGATCTTGCAAACTGATGATTGCCTGGATCTAATAAATCACCATTAAGTGTGCGATATGCGTCATCTAATTTTACCATATCAGATTTAAATTTATTTAATTTTTTTGCAAAAGGCTTTCCTATAAGTTTTTTATTATTTTGTAATTTTGACATAGCAGTTGATTTCATCCAAGATATAAATTTATCTGGATCTGGACTTAGCACACGCATCATCGCTATATCCCTGGACATATTTTTAATATGACCTACCATCGCATCAAAGGCATTACCCTTACCAAATTTTTTATTGTAGGCATCCCAGGAGTCATAATCTTTAAATTTTATAAAACGATGATCTAATCTTCTGTTAGATAATTTAGAAGTATATTTTTTTATTTGTAATTTTTTAGAATATCCTTGAGTTGAAATTGTATTCCATACATCATTAAGAGCTATTTCTAACTGTCCTGGACTCATTTTTTGACCAGTGCGATAATCAATCATTTGGTCTAAATCCAGCATATCATTATCTAATATAAAATCTCTCCAGGCTTTGTACCCAGCATCTCTAACAACTAATTCATTATGTGATTGTGGAAGATGCCAGTTTTCTAATTTAGGTATTCTACCACCAGCATCATTAAACATTCTTCTGGCTGTTTCTGCAGTTTCTATCCAGGCTCTTGCTAATTCTTCTGCAGCTTTATTTCCTGTAGATCCAGGATTAAATATTTCTCTACCCATTGTTACTAAGGTAGCTTTGTTTCTTATTCCTCCTAAAAAACCATGTCGAAACTTTTTTAATACTTCTGAGTTAATACTATTTAATCTACCCTGGACTACTTCTATTTCTTCTTCAACAGATTTAATACGATTTATACCTTCTGGATTTTCCCATTTCATTAACTTTTGTTTAATGACAGATCCAAAATCTAAATCACCTTTTTGGTCTGTAAATCTTTCTAATTGAAATTCAAACTCTTGCTGAAGTCTAACTGTATGTTTTCTTTCTTTAATTTTTTGTGCAGCATCTACTTTCATTTGATTGAAAGTATCTAGTCCAGCTTGTTTTGCAGCTCCTTCTGATCCCATACCTTCATCAATATATTTTTTGTATGTTTCATCATACTCATTGAGAAGATCTAATTGTTTTTGATCGTCTAATAATCCTTGCGTTTTAGCACTAACAATACAATCACGAAAACTCATTTAAGACCTGGACATCCTTCTAAAAAGTCTATTGCTTTTTTATCTTTGTTTAGATCTAGTAAAACATCATTTGCTGTCTGTGTAATGACATTATCATTAGCATCAACACTAGTTACTATTTGATAGTCTGGATCTAATTTAGCGAAGATTTCTTCGATTTCATCTGTCGTAACCTCTGTTGAAGCCTGTCCAGCATCTGCAGCTCTGCTTTTTCCATGTGTTCGTGCAGCTCCACCGATTTCTTTCGTGATTGGTCTATTTCCTTCAACGTTAATTTTTTCGTAGCCATCGGCTAACTCCTTTCCTGTATTGTAATTTTGTGTAGCACCTTTATATGCTTTTTTAATTATTTCTGGATCTACAAATCTACCATCTGTAGCAATTCTTTTTACATTTCTAGCTATAGCGGTAGCTTCATCTACCTCTACATATTTAACTACTAAAGAATATCCATTATCTTTAACGATATCAATGAGTTTTTCTACATTTCTACCACTACTACCAACAATAGGAATAATAATATTATCTCCATTTTGTACTGCTTTTGCTAAAATTAATTCTTGAATGTATTTACTTTCATCGTGAACAGCACCAGCTCCTACTCCCCCATCATAATCTTTTGCTAAATTAGGATGTTCTTTAACAAAATCAGAGTCTACAATTAAAGCTCCTAATTGTTTTTGTTGAGCTGTAGCTAATGTTGATTTACCAGAAGCTGGTAATCCAATAAATACAGTCATTTCTCTGTTTTTTACTTCAGCTCCATTTCCATATAAATCATCAACAATTTGATTCCACCCTCTTTTTTGTTGCCAGGCTTCATCAAAAGATCCACCAGCTTGTTTTATTGTTGTTATTTTTTTATTAGCTTTATCTCTTAAAACAATAATTTCTGGATGATCTATTAATTCATCAGCCTGGTTCTTTAATACATCATCTGGTAGTTCTGATATTTCAGCTAATGTTTTACTTTGTATTTCTACTTTGGCTGGTTCTTTTGGTGTATCTAACTTATTAGCAACACGAATATCATTAATCGTGTTTTCTACAGATCCATATTCTTGATCGTATTGTTGTTTACCATCGTGAACATTCTCTGAATTTTTTAGGTTTTTGTTGGCTTCTGTTTCTTTAGGGATATTTGGTTGCTCTTGTGTATATCCTTCAGATAACGCAGTGCGTTTAGTTCCGCCTGGTGTAACCCTGTCAAGATCGCCATTTTTAATTGCTGTGGTGATAGCTTCTTTAAAAGATTGGACTGCTTCTTGTTTATTCCCATCTTTAAAAAGTTTGGCTGCGAGGTTAAGCTCATCTGATATTGCTCCTTTCATATTAGCAAGTTTAATAATCTTCTCTATAGCCAAAGCACTTTCTTCTAAGGCTTTTTTATTAAAATCACTATCTAGTTTGTTCTTACCTTTTTTTAATATATTTGCTTCATTATTAACTAAAAATCCAGCAATATTTTTATCTTTCTTTAATTCTTTGATTGCTTTGTCTAAAATCTCTGCTCTTTCTTTAATTAATAATTCTTTGATTGTTTGTGTACCAAAAAGATCTTGGACTTCTCTAGTAGATACACCCTGGCTAATAACATCCTGGATAGCTAATCTTATTTGTTGTTCATTAGCAAAATTATTTTTTGTAATAAAATCTATAACCTGGATATGTAAATCTGGATCTTCAACAAGATCTCCAACAATAGCAGCTATCTTATCTGGTACATTATTGTTTAAATAATATTGCCAGGCTTCTGGACTGAGCTTTGATAAACCCCTGGCATTTTCCCATAATACAGATCTAGGTGATATTTTACCTTTAATTTTCTGAACAAAATCTGGTTTGATTTTTAAGATCTTTGCCACATCAGCAGCACTAGCTGTACCCTGGTGTACGTTTAACATCATTGCAGCTACCATTGTTTCTTCTGGTGTATGACCATCAACTTCTCTGCGTATGGTTGCTAATAGGTAAGGTTTTTGTTTACCCATCGCTTTTATTCTTTTTGCAAGAGCTAGTCTTTGATGACCATCTGCTATTACTTTTCTACCATCAGCATATTCAAACACCATAACCACATTAGCAGCATCTTGATCCCATTCTGTTATACCTTTGAGTTTTGGTGATACCCCTGTTTGCGGATCTATTTCTTCTGTTTTAAATTGAAATACATCTGGCTCTACTTCTATCTCATCTGGATCTAATCTTACTTCTCTAATAACATTAGAATTGTTGTCAAAATTTTTTGTATAATCTATTGGTGTTCTGGTTTCGTCATTTAGTTTATTTTCACCAGATAATAATCCTTCACCAGCATCTTTAACTCTTTCATTGTGTTCTTGTTTACCTCTTGGTGTGCTTTCTAACGGATTGGTTGTATCAATTAATTCATCACCTTCGATAACTTGCTGTGCTGTCTTAACTGTAGGTGTAACTCCTCTTGGTGAGTTTTCTACAACAGTTTCTAAAAACTGTGCTTTTTCTGCAGTGTTAAATGTTTCTATATTTTTATTAATATATTCCATAACCTTGGTTGCATATGCATCATCCAGGATAGGAGCTTCATCTATCAATTTATCTATTTCTTGTGCTAGTGCTTTTGCTTTACCATTTGGGGTAGCTCTTAATATTTTAGAATAACCTTTAAAAAAGGTTGTTATTGTTCCACCTAATGCAGCGGTTGCTAATGCACCACCTCCAGCTGCAAGAGCTATAGCTGCAGATGCTTCTTTCCATCCATAGTCAGATCCTAGTCTTTGATTATAACTAACAGCTCTGGACTGTATGGCAGTTTCATATGCACCCGCTATAACAGCTTCTGTAGCTGCAATTCTAACAATACCCATTAAAGTTCCAAAACTTCCACCAGATGCAATAGATACTGGTAAACTTTCTATAATTAATGGATCTTGAAATATAGCTAAACCACCACCAAAAATAGATGCAGACAATGTACTGCCATCATTATACTTTTGACCAATAGCAGCTTCCTGTTCTAATTCAGCTAATTCGTTTTTCCTGGCATTTTCATAGTATGAATAATCTCTAAAACCACCTAATTTACTACCTCTTTGTTCTGGATTTTTTTCAAAGTATTCTTCAATTTTACGATTGATGTATTGTTGTTTTGCTCGGACATGGTTCATAGATGTGGCACTACCAAAATATTCCCCAACATAAGATCCTCCTGGATCGAACTCTATATTGTTTGAATACATAAATGGTTCGTCTACTTCTGCTACATAATCATTCATGTTGTAATAAATGCCAGTTAAACTAAAAAAATCTTGTGTAACTTTATCCATATCTTCCATGACATTAATCATTTCAGAGTTAGAGTTTCTAAAATTTAATTGTAAATCGTATTGAGTTTTTGCTATTTCATCGTCTAGTCTTGGTCTAGCTTTTACAGTTTTATTACCAAATTGATTATTTCTGTTTGGTCTATCGTGAACATTATCTGTAAAAAAAGATGTTTTGTTTGTTTCTGATATTTTAAATTGTGCCATAGTTTTTTAAATATTCTGCTTCTTTTTTTCTCCTGGTAGGAAAAGCATCTCCAAACTCCTGGAGTTCTTTATAGACTGCATCCCAGTTTCCATCGGTTGCATATTTTATAAACGATGGAGTTCTTCTATAACTACCATATTGAAAACCAACAGAGATTAAAACTGTGGCTTGACCTTGATCTAGCTCCTCAAAAGGAACTACAGGATCATATAACTCATATTGTCTTTGTAGATCTTTTGCATAAAAATGCCTGGAGCATTCGTCAATATGATCTACTTCTTCTTTTTCTAAAACTAATGAATTTGCAAATGTTTTAGCTTGTTCTCCATGTAAACCAAAATATGGTTTCAGTTTATTAATAACTCTTTGATCTATTCCTATAGCCTGGCAAAAGGCTTCATCTTTTTCTTTTAGATCAAAACCACTAGCTATTGTTACACCAGAATTATTTGTTGGTTGGTATCCCTGGCTAAGACCAGCACCTTCTAATTCATGTATAAAATCCCAATCAATATTATTCATTCTGCATCGCCAATACTAATAGATCTGGTATAATTTTTTTTAAATTAAACAAAACTTCTCTACCATCTGCATCTCTAAAATATTCTGCAGTACCAGCATTTGGATCTCCTAACCCTATATAATACATACCATCGTCAGCTGTTTCTAAAAATATACTATCTAAAAATTTACCATCATCATCAAAAAATATATTCTTACCTTCTTTCTCAAATAAATCTGTTACAGATAATTCACCATCTATTTCAGTAACAGGCAAAACTTTTTTTGTTTCAGTAATGGTTGTATTTTGTCCAGTGGAATAAGTTTCAAATTCATATGTAAATGCTTTCTCTAATAGCTCTGGTGTTAATGCATCTTCTAACATTTCTTGTACTGTAGGATAATCAGAGCTATTTTTTGTAAATTGATAAGGTTCACTGTTAGGCATATTTTGTGGTAATAAAATTTTCATACCATTAAAATCTTGAAAACCACCATAAAATTCATCACCTTTTTTCATCATACCAGCAGCTTCTTGTATAGATTGCTCATATAATTTTTGTATTTCTTTTTCACTACTCGATCCTAAAATATTGTTTTGGTTCAAACTTAACTTGTGTAAAAAAATTAACTCAGCTGATTGTTCTATTTGTGGCATTAAATTTTCTAAATTATTCACCATAGATGTAGGCATATAATCAACTAGCAATAATGGTAATGTAGCTGCATCCATATGCTCACCAATAATGGTATAAAGATCTTTAGCTCTGTCTGTACCCATTAACTCAGCACCTTTTAAAATAGACATGGTTGTATTATCCATTTGACCACCATTTGCCAAAATCATTAATCCAACATGAGTGTAATAGGATGCATCTTTTTCCATACCTAATTGAACAAAAACACTTTTTAAATCTTCTCTACCCAGGATAGCTAAGTTAGTTAAAACAGTAACTTTCTCATCATAGCTTCCTGTTGTTAAAATTTGTTTTATATTTTGTTTTTCTTCTTCTTTTAATAACTGTAATGGAACATTATAAAAATCTGCTACCTCTGATGCTTGTTTTCTTCTATTACCAGATGCTAGTAAAAATGTTTGTGCATCTTGTTCTAATAAATCTAACTCTGTAAATTTTAATTCACCATCGAAACCCTCTGCCATGTTTAATAAATTATTAGGCATTTCTGTTAGCATTGTAGAATGAATGCTCTCCAGGCTTGTTTCTAATTGAATTAATAATTTTTGTTGGAATGGATTTGCATTTGGATCTTTTGATAATCTTTGGTTTTCTAATCTTACTCGATCTAAAGTTTCTTTTACTTCATCGACATTAGCTTTTTTAGCTTTTTGTATAATATCAAAATTTTGTTCAATGATTGCTAATTGTTCAATTTCTTTATCTAATCCAGGTAAACCTAATGCCTTTTGAGTTGCATCGTTCTGTAAAGCTGCCTCTAATAAAGTATTAAAAGTATTAATATTAAAATAGTCTGCATTTGTAATACTAGTAAAATCTCTTATTTCTGCTGCAATCGCAGTTCCCTGTGCTTTTACACCAGCTACTGTTGTTTTATCATTTGTAGCTTTTCTTGTTTCTGCAAGTTTTTTTAATGTTACTAAATTTTCTGGTTTTACTTTTTCATTGTAATATCCATCTTCATAATTTTTTAAAAATACTTCTGGATTTTCTGATGCCAATAATTCTGCTTCTAATGTGTGTAAATTTTGCATTTGTGTTTGTAAGTATTCTTCTTTACTAACACTTAATATTCCATCTCTAGCTGCATCTTCTATATATCCCTCAATACTATTCATAGCTGTATCTTTTTTTGCAGTATTACCACCAGCTGTTATGTATGAATTAAACTCTCTGTTTAAATTTTCTTCTAATGTTTTGATAGAATCTTCTCTAATGTTTTTCCAAACTGATGATTGAACATCAACATAGTTTGTTGTGTATAACTCATCTGCTTTTTGTTCTACGAGCTGCTTGACTACATTATCTTCTATTCCAGATAAAATATTATTCTTGTGTGTTGTAAATCCTTGTTCAAATTCTGGTAACGCAGTGTTTGTATCTGGATTATTTTGTGCATCAAACATCAATTTATTTAATCCAGGATTATTTTCATCACCCTTAATTAAATAATCTATTTGTTTTGTTGCTTCTGTTTTTCTTTGTAATGATTTTTGTGCTTCATAAAATCTTGTAGATACTGCCTGGACATCTGCGGCTAAATCTGCGGCTGCTTCAAATGGAGCTGCGGCTGCTGCTGTAATATCGGGAACTGGTCTTGGTCTTGTACCCGTCTGGGATGTCGGAGCTGTCTTAGCTTTAAACTCTGGTATCTGTACCATTATAATCCAGCATATCTGTTTATTGACATAATATCAGATGCTCCTCCAAGTAATGTTTGTCCAGCTTTGAAATATGATGCAGTTCGTAATTGTCTACCCTGGTATCTGGCTAAACTACCTTCCATCCTGGATATCACAGCTGCTTCTCTATAATCGTTTGCTTCAATAGATGAGTTATATCTAATGTTAGCTCTTTCTATTTCTGCTTCTGTTAAATAATCTTCCATGACTGCTAATGGTGTACCCCTGGATGGATCTACACCAGAAAAAGCATAGGCTCTTTCAACACTAGCAAATGTTTTTTCAAAATCTTTGTTAAATCTTTTGACATTGTATTCACCAATTTCAACAGATCTTTCTGCCTTTTGTTCATATGTTTTGGCATTTTGTTCAGCTATTGTTTGTTGATATTTACCCGCTGCTTCTGCTGCTTGTCCAGCTTGGATACTGGCTACTGCACCGACTGCGGTTGATGCTGCTATTACTGCTGGTAATCCCATTTTATTATCCTTGCATATCTTATATGATCGTTATTTGAAATATATTTTTTCATTGTGCCTTCATTCTCTAAGCCAAGCCATTTTGCAAAACGATGACCAAGTTCAAAGTCTTTTTTAACAGCTGTTTGCAATCGTACAACTTTATTTTCTGCAATCAACTGTTCTAATCCTTTTTTCACAGCTCTTGCTGCAGCTCTCGGATGATCCCATATTTTATCGGATGCTAGTACCCATCCTTCATAAACTTTATCCCACATATGACAAATACCACCCGATACGATGTATTGATTATTATAGACAGCAGTGAAGGCTTGACCAGGTTGTTCCAGGTTATGTAAATGACTTTCCCAGGCTTTATCTATTTTTACTGCTGGATCATTCATAATACCTCTTGTCATTGTCAAACCATGTTCTGTCTTGAAGGGAATGATATTTAAATTACCCTTCATTTGTTGTAACTCTTGGATATATACCAATAATATTTATTGGTAAAGGCTGCGTTTGCCTTACATAGATAAATCCATCAGTTTCAAAATCTCCTCTAAATTCTACTTGTTTATCTCCACTAAAGGGAGCTATCGCTGTATCCATCGCATCTGCTGAACTTCTAAATGGTATTCTTTCCATATTGTTTAAATCTGATCCTATTTCAACACCGACAGAATTTAGTAATCTTATTGTAACTTCGTGTATACGTTTTGTTTGACCTTGAGCTACACCCTCTGCAGCTCCCGCTTCTATTCTCATTGTCTGTAATAAGCTGGTATAAGCTAATCCAATTTGTACTTTGGTAGAACTTCTATCTAAGGTAATAGCTCCATTAGATACTGTTTTATCTGGATGTGTTGAACCATTAGCCAAAATAGATACAGTTTGTCCTTCTAAATGATCTAATCCAGATATGCTTGTTGTAGCAGATCCATTGTAAGCTAAACCACTATCAACAAAAAAAGCATCTGTAATACTATCTCCATAATCATAGTTTGTTAAATATTCGACATATCTTCTTGTAGATCCATTGACAGTTCTTTTTACTACCATGTATAAATCATCTTCATCTGCATCTCCAGGTATAGTGGCAATATTTTCTACATGAGCAAAACTATCTGAACCAAAAGAACCACCTACTTCATGGATATGCCATCCGACTACATCCTCTGCTCGTTGATATGTTAGACCTATTAACTTACCATCTTCTCTTGTTCCCCAAATAATACTTTCTGGTTCTTGTTGATAGGATAATTCTTTAACACCAGACTCTGTAATATTCTCTGCCAGGATCGTCATATCGGGAGCTACATAAGAGTCAAAGTCAAAACTATAGGTTAGTTCTCTAATCTTTCTTTTAGCTCTCTGTAAAAACATCGTAACATTCGCTACCTGGATCGCATCTACATTAGCTGTTCCATAGGATGTTTGTCTTTGAATTTGTATATTGGTTGGTGTAATTGGCTGAGTCGTACCCGATGCAGATACAACAAATTCACCACCCGTAGTACCCGCTATCAAAGATCTTTGTGCAGATAAATATCTAATTGTATTAACTCGATTAGAAGCAATCGTATATGTCATCGCAGATAAATCTGTAACTGTGCCATTTCTATCATCTTCAAAATCTTCATAATTATTTACCCTGGAAAAAAATAATGTTTGAGGTTCATCTGTAGTAGATGCAAAAACTAATCTTTGTTCAAAAAAGGTAACACAAGATGGATGTCCTGTCGTGTCAGAGAAAGAACCTAAAGCAAAATCTGCTGATGCTGTAGCAGATCCCATATCTACTAAAATTTCCATAGTAAAATTAAGGGTATCAGCAACTGCTGTTATTTTTCCATGACCAGATCCAAATCGTAATAATCTACCAACATCTGTTGATTGAAAACCAGATCCTCCATTTATTCCTGTGGTTGCAGATGCAACAACTGTTACTCCTGTACCTACAGTATGACCAGATGGATTTAGTGTTGTTGTGGTTGCATTATCTGGTAGATAAACACCATTAGTAAAATCTACTTCTGTTAAAGACCAACTTGTATGACCAGTCCTAGTGAGTTTTCGGACACTGTAATCTGGATGTACGAGATACATAATATCAGCAGATTGTGCAAATTTGATAGCACTTAGATCGGCAGCTGCGTAAGGGGAAGTAATTTGATATATTCTATTAACAACACCACCAGAAGTGTAGGTAGTAAAACTACTAGAATTGACATTGTTCCCATCAACATCTGTAAGCTCAAATGTGTTGGTGGTTTTGTTAGCGACAATAAAAGTTTTACCATTGACTTCCACCATCCCACTAACTGAAGTAATAATAACATGATCGCCATTGTTATAACCATGTCCTGTTGCAGTTACAACTGCTGGATTTGCTTTGGTGATACCCGATATTGACACATTAGACTCAGTAATAATTCCTTTGTCTTTAAAGAAACGTATGTATTGATTGCCTAATTCTAAAACATAGGTTTGTACTGTAGAAAACTCAAAAGGTATTAGCCTGGCTGCATTAGAGCTATCTTTAACTTCGTGTATAAATCTTGTGCCTGGTCTACGACTAGCTCCACCATGTGGCTGTATTGTAAAATTACTTAATGTTTTTGCACCATTATAATATTTTGTAAGATCTGTTCTTCCGTCTAATCTAGGTGATAATTGACCAGCTGTAAAATTAGTATAAGCAACAGTTTGTCTTGGCATTAGTACCTCGCATTGATGAAGGTTGAGGAGTCTAATACATCTGCAGTACCTTCAGTAGCATCTGCGTGTCTAGCTAATCTTAACTTTTCTTGATAATCACTTTTAAGAGCTACTGCTAAACTTGTAGAGCTAGTAACAGCATAACATAATTCTGCTGCTAACCTGGATACTAAACTTTCAATTAACAATGTATCGTATTGTGTAGGATCTGTTATCCTGGCTGAATAGATTAAATAAACAGTTTCTTCGTCTGTTAATATTTTTCTACCTTCAACTTTAAATTTTTGTCCACCATCTAGGTTCGATGATGTTCCATTATGATAGCCACCTAGCGACAAAACCCTAATACAATCACTAGGCAGCTGATATTGATAACTATATTCGTGTGTTGGAGTATCTGTATCTTGTGCTAATTCAACTCTTTTGATTAAACAGTTCCAGGTATGTTCTCTAAATACTGCATCTCGTAATGGTTCATATCGTTGATTACACAGCCTGGCATTTTTACTATCTTCTGTCAGAGCTGTAATATTATTTGCACCTAAAATATTAAGTGCAGAGTTACAAATTTCTACTACTGATGTCATCCTACCATAGTCCTTTTTTTATTTTTATGTCTGTTAGCAAAGTTACGAGCTGCTTCTACTGAACCAAAACCCCATTTTTTTAAGGCAAGAGCTTTCCTGGTTGGACTGCCATCTGGTTTTTTCATTGATCCTTTCATACCAGCAAACCTGGCTGCAAAAGAAACTCTGCGTGGATTAGTTCCAGATTTGACTGGTGCTTTTAGATTAGATCCCTCTGTACGTTTAAAATAATCTCTACCAGCCTGGTTTAATCCACCACTTTTATTTTGATACTTCTTTGCTACCATCTTAGCCAATCATGGTTTTTTTCTTTTTCTTTGGGAAACCAGCTTTCATGTTAGCATAAGCTGAGTCTGAAATAGTAGACTTTGACTTTGGTCTTGAAATACCCTTCTTTTTTCTTTGGTTAATATTGTAATATAATCCTTTTTTAGCCATTCTTTTTCTTATCCATTCCTACATTACGTTTAATACTTTTAGTTCTTGGTCTGTTTCTTAGCATCGCAAAATCACTACCAGATATTTTACCATCTTTATTTGCGTCTAATTTTTTTTGATTACCCTTTAACATTATTTTTTCTTCCCATATGACATTTTTTTGCCAGACTTCTTAGCATCTTTCTTAGCAGCTGCCATTCCAGCTTTAGTATACGGATATGATTTTTTTCCTACTTTTGGCATTTGTTTCTCCCTAAATAATATTTCCCATACATCCATTTTATATCATATTAGGGGAGCAAATGCTCCCCCAAATAAATTACTCTACAGAGTACATTACCCATGCAAAGATTGTTCCAGTAGCGGATGCACCGCCAGTAGTAATTAGAACATCTGTGGATGCTGTAGTTCTATAGCCTAGACCAGTTACTGCTGGTACTGGAGCACCAGTAGAAGAACCCGCTAACATAGACTGGGATTGTCCAGCTACGTTCCAAGTTCCGACAACAGTAATAAATCTATCATCATCACTAGAATCACCGACTTTAAGAGTAACACCAGAACCTAATGCATCACATTTTACGACTACATCGTGGATTGTGGCATTTGCTGGTATTCTTGCGATAGTGATATCAGAACCAGAAGCTAAAGAGGATGCTTCATAAGTATCGTGAAATACTCTGATTTTACCTCCCGCATTTTCTGATGATACATTGACAGCTGGTGTGCTGTCCATGTTGGTTATGTTTGCACCTTTTACACTAGCCATTTTTTACTCCTATTCATCACAAGCGACTTCAACGACTTTTTCTTCTTCCATTCTGGTAGCACCAATGCTCATGCAATAGTATACCTGGGTAGAATAGCCTTTGTCTGATCTCTCATCAATACGAGCTGTTACATCCTTACCAATAGCAAGTTTGATAGCATCTTCTGTGAAAGCATAACAAAGTCTGTCGTCAGTGTTAGTAGAATCAAAGCTAAGTCTTGTAGACATAATGAACTCAAAACCTAAGAATGAGTTTAGCTGTCCTTGTGCAAGAGCTTTTACTGTGTTGAAATCAGATGATTTCACTTCAGTAGTGTTCAACAAATCTTGAATTTGTTTTGGTGAACATACAAAAAATCTCTTGAGTGAAGGATCAACACTTGCATCATCCATAAGAAATTTAGCTTCTAATAGTTTGGCGATTGTTAAACCATCTGATTGTGAAGCAGAAAAAGGCTTCTGTGAAGATGGTAAAGCTGTAGAAGTACCACCAGATACTCCTGTATTAGCTGTGCCGCCTAAAGCAGTAATGATAACATCATCCATAGATCTACCCATTGCTGCAGCTGCTGCTTTAGCATATGAGGATGTAGGATCAATTAACATTCTGATTTTGTCTTGGTCGTCTATAAGATCAGCCCACTCGTAATCCGCTAGACTTACCCTTCTACGAGAGTGGGGTGTGTCTAACTGAGGAGTGTCTGAATGTCTTGAAGTTCTTACTTGTGCTGTAACTTCTCCAATCTGTTCAAAGAAAGCATTTTTTCCTTTTACAGTTTCAACATCAACAGCATTTCTAAGTAAAGAACCCATTTGTTGTGAAAGCATAGTTACGTTGTTACTATACTGTTCCACAAACGCAGTGGTTATTTGGTTTGACATTTCGTCATTTCCTTTCTTAGTTTGTTAATATACTGTCGATAAATTATCCCTTTCGAGTTTTACCTTCATTTTACATCTGATAGATGCCAGTCTGTTCCTAGTGTCGCCAGAGTCCTTGCGGATTATTCTGGAATGATCCCATGCTTCATGTTCTGGAGCATGGCAACTTCTTCAACAGCTGCTTGATGACCAGGATGTTTTTTATCCCAATAGGGAGTGCCTGGACTCACCAGCTTGTCTATTTCTTTTTGAGCATCATCTGGTGTCAATGTCAAGTCATTTTCAGACTGCATACTATCTTCAGAAAAGTTATCAGCTAACTTTGCAAGTGCTTTTATAAAGATAGGTTCGTTGCCTAACAAATTTCCATTTGCTAGTTTAACATCCTTCATCTCATTCGGAAAAAATTTTTGAAATACATCGTCTGCTTGTTGTACTTTTTTATCAAAAGCAAGACCAAAATCTTTACGCAGCTCTAGCTCTGATTCTTCTCTTACTTTCTGTTGATTAGCAGTAACTGTTTCTGCAGATGATTGTTGTAACCCATCATAAAATTGCATGATCTTATTAGCCTGGCTAGGATTTAATCCAGCTGCGTGAGCTACTTTTTTAAATTCTGCAACACCAGGATCGTCTGCCTGGAATGATGAGTTCTCAAAAGCATATTCATTAGGATCAGATGGTCTACCTAATCTATCATAAATAACTTGCCAATCATCTTCTGTCGAATGTTTACCTGGTACTGGTATCTTATCCATGCCTACCATACGTTGTGCATGAATAAAACTTTTTGCTAGATCTCCAGAATTAGTAAAATTCTTTAAGGATGGTTCTCCTCTTATATCTTCTGGTAACGTATCCAGGAACGTAGCTCCTGTGTCTGTTGTTTGTGCTTCCGCCTGTGGCTGCTCAGATTGTTGTTCTCCGACAACAGTTGTCTGTTCTTCACTCATTTTTTCTTATTCTCCTTAATTATATTTTTAATCATTAAGATGACAGATCTCTGTCCTTCCAGGTATGCCATCTCTAATGCGTCTTTGGAAAATGTAGTTACATTGTGATGAAATCTATTTTCAAGATCTTGTAACACCTTTTCTCCTTGAACAGTTCCAAAAGTAATTTTGTAGTCTTTAAGTAGTTCTTCTACTTTTTTACTGTCCACGATTTAGTTCTCTCACTAATGGAGCTACTTTTCCACCAGCTTCTGCTGTTTGCATATCTTGTTGAGCTTGAGCTTGTGCTTGTTGTGCTTCAGCTCTTTGCTTACGGATCTGCATTACTTCATCAGCTGATCTTACTACCTTGGATGGTACACCTAAAATATCTGCTAAGTGTTTAACCATCTTATCGGTGTCAATGAAATCCATGACTGGACTCATCTGTGCCATCGGTGTAACTATCTCTAAGGTTCGTAATATTGCCTGGACATCTCCTTGTTTCTGAGATCTTGCTAATGGTGATACATATTCAATATCAATAGTTTGACCTTGTAGTTCTTCTGGAGCTGCTGGTAATATTCCTTTCCTTAATAAAATATTAAAAGTTCTATTAATTAATGGCTGCAACATTTCTGATTGTAGTCTACCTAAAACTGGAGCTAACAATCTCATCTTTTCTTCATTACGTTGCATGACCTCTGTTGCTGTCATCTGGATATTTTGCGACATCAATAATTGATCTATATAGTAGGCTTGTTTAATAGCTGTTCTTCTTTGTTCTTCTATATTTAAACCTAGTGGTGTATTCGCACCAATATTTAATGGTGTGATTGTATCTCTAGTACCAGATCTATAAAAGTTCAATCCGCCTGGTTGTGTTCTTACTGGTAGCATAAAAGAGTCATCTGGTACAAGTAGCGGAGGATCTACCATTTTTTGTGCTGCTTTAATTGTTGTTTCTGCCATCTTATTAATCATCTTAATATCAGCAAGAGCTGTCATAGATGGTGATCTGCCATACACTTCGTTACTAGATTTTAACCATCTTGGTACGACAAAAGGAAACTCTCTAAAACCAGATACACTAATAATCGTGCCATCATCATCGTAATAGATGGAGCTATACTCCATAGATTTATTATCTAGTTTATAAGGATTAAGTTCATCATTAGGCTTAATACAATGATATAGAGTTACATCATCATGCGGTGATTCTTTTACTATCTTTGCAATTCTTTTTGGTAACTTATCTCCAAACTGCATATATGCAGCTCTCGCTGTCATCTTTAACTCACGATGGATTGTATCAACAACACCCTGGTTGTTTTCCTGGATATATATTTCTTTAATATGCCTGGTTGAAAATCTTATAAAATCTTTTTCATCATCTTCAATCATCATACAGCCAGTACCAAAGGCACACATATCTGTATAAAGTTCGTGTACTTCTTGTTGAAAATTAGATCTATCTAATGCCATATACATAGTTGCAGTACATGACTCTAACCATTCTTTATTTACTTCGACTGATGATATCTCCTCATCTTTAAATCTCATTGAAAACCAGGGAGTCGCTGCGTTAGTCAGCATTCCATGTAAAGAAGAAGCTAGTAGCTCCAGGCTATGCAGAGCTGTACCATCAAATATTCTTTCTGTTCTTTTATCTCCTCTTGATCTTGTTGTTGTAACATCAGCTCGTCTTGGTAGGCAGTAGTCTGCTACTTCTTGCCAATGACTTTCCCAGTTTTGTCTTTTCGTTTTTAATTGACCAAACTGGCTTCTTAAATCCTTGCCGTGCATTATTTAATTAATCCACCTTTCTTATTTCTCTCTCCACCTAATAGTGTGGAATAATCTTTAACACCCTGTTCATAAATTCTTTTTCTTTTTTCTGTTGGTGTTTCTTTACTGATATTTTCTTTTCCTAAAATTGAGTTCATGGCTATACCTATTGGTGTACCACCTTTTTCTATCATACTAGGTACAATCCCTTTTACCTTTTGTGGTTTCGGTGTGTACTGCATATAGTTTGTTGTGGTTGTACCTGGAGCAGAACTAATAGGCTCTCTGAGATATGCTGGATCTTTTGCTTGACCACCAAAAACAGCTCTACTCATATCACCCATCATCTCTCCAAATGTTGGTGCAGACGCAGCTATTCTTCCAGTATAATCTGCTGCTGTAGCTCCTGTTTTCATTACAGCTTTTGTTATTGGATTACCTTGAGCGTCTTTCATAATGTTACCTTTAGCATCTCTTTTATACTGGGTTAGACCTCCTACTTTTCCAGTAGTTTCTATGAATTGAATACCTCTACCAGCATCTGCTGCTTTTTGTAATTCTGCTTCTCTCTTTTTAGAGATCTCTCCACCAGTCATAATGTTTTCCATCAGCTCTTGCGTCTTAGCAGCTCTTTGTTGGTTTCTACTTTGTGTTGCTCCTTCTGAACTCATTTAGCCACCTAACAAAGTTTTTGTATAAACTTGTGGATCTTCTTCTACACCTTTTTTCGATGTGAGAATTGTTTTTGTATAACCAGATCTTTTTCTTTTCATTGTCTGATTAATCATTTCTGTAGACTCGCCAGGTAACTCTGCTCTTGTCGCAGCTGGTACTGGTGGCAGCGGAGCTGGAGGCGGTGGTGGCGGTGGTGTCTTTGGTCTTAAAAATCCCATATCAATCCCTCCCTAGTGGATCGTAATTTAACCCCTCTGCATATTGTTGCGGAGGAGCTGTGTTGTCAAAATCTAAATCTCTTATTGCAATAGCTGCAGTTCTCCAGGCATCGCAATAATGACTTGACCAATCATGGACTGGTTTAGAAAAAGTTTTTAACTTGTCTAACCATTTACGATGATACCATCTCATCGCATCCAGGAATGGTTTACAATTATCTCTATCAATATATGTACGATTTAGCAAGAGTTGTCCAGCATGAATACCATCCTCTATCGGTAGCTTTGGACAAACTCTGATAGGTCGCATTCCCATACTAAACGCATATTCTTTTCTGGAATGTCCAGTAGACATCTCTCTATGTTCTATATCGTGTGGAAAAATATAATTTCTAATATTATATCCTGTTTGTTTTATATAATCCGCATAGTGATCTAGGCTTTTGTTATTATTAGAATAACAGTCAAAGACCATGATAGCTCGGTTAATTTGTTGAATAAATAATAAACTGGTATCATCTGATATACCTAAATCA
>Ga0209645_1000499_pt1 | contig 20116 bp, 20 predicted proteins | sample ETNvirenome_6_30_FD_184070 | JGI IMG/M metagenome (GOLD analysis project Ga0209645, IMG submission 184070) | Marine viral communities from the Pacific Ocean - ETNP_6_30 (SPAdes) (version 2) | ecosystem: Environmental > Aquatic > Marine > Oceanic | place: Pacific Ocean | collected 2013-06-19
GGAGTCAAAGGTAAATCTTGCAGAAGCACCGAAAGCACCTGAATTGTTAAATTGAATCTCCGTGTCCGAACCTGCGGGTGTTCCGCCACCACTTCCGTTTGCGGCAGCAGTAATTCGACCCTTAGCATCAACCGTAATGTCGGCATTGGTGTAAGAACCTGCGCTCACGGCAGTATCAGCCAAAGCGGGTGCGGCATCGCTACGCATGAAAGTAGCGGCAGTTCCATTAACTGCGGTGCTACCGACTTCTGCGGTAGGATTTGCGCTCGTAGGAGGGGCAGTTCCGCTTGAGGCCGAAGTTAGCCTTCCTTGAGCATCAACAGTAATAGAAGCATTGGTATATGACCCTGCGCTGACGGCTGTATTCTCTAAATCAATCGTAAGCGTGGGCGTGGTCGTTCCCGTTCCGCTTAGGGTAGTGGTAATGCCTGTGCCACCCGTAATTTCCAAAGTATCGCCACTATCAATGTTGGTCGTTAAACCGCCTCCGCCTTGCGCTATCCAAGAGGAATAAGGAGTTCCGCTTGAGGCCGCAGTTAGCCTTCCTTGAGCATCAACGGTGATAGAAGCATTGGTGTAAGAACCTGCGCTCACGGCAGTATTGTCTAAATCTAAAGTGATAGTGCGTGTTCCTCCAATTGAACCACTAATACCTGTTCCACCGACAACATCCACTACTTGCCCATTACCCACAGTTTGATTTGCACCCGTTGTTGAACCAATAGTCCATGAAGTCATGCCACCTCCGCCACCGCCACCACTTGATTGAATGGTGACTGAACCGTTGCCATTATTCGTCAAGGAAAGGTTGGTGTCCAATTGGATTTGATTAACACCGAAAACATCAACCGAATTATCGGTCTTTTTGACATTCAAACCTGCTTTACCCGAATTAGAACCTGTGTATGTATTTCCCATTTTAATCACCTATCAATTGGTGACATTTTGAATCTGCACCTTGTCTGTTTCCAAGAAGCCCATCTTTTGTTCACTCCAACCTGCAAAACACGCTTCCACCACTCCCGAATCAATGGCTTGGTCTGTTTGATTTACAATACGGAAAACAATCTGTTTTTCAACAAAGAGGGGGACATCGAAGTTCCACATATCACGCTTTGGAGTGACGGGCGACCATTGGAAGTCCGACCATTCCATTAACAATACGCTATCAACCCATATTTGATAAACAACACTTCCTACTGCACCTACGGGTGGGACGGCTTCTGCGTGGCCGAAAGATGCAATCTTGTAAAACTCACCAATAGAGGCAGGGGTGTATGTTCCGACTGTCCCTGCAATTGTTGTCCCTGCACCACCCGGAGTCGGGAATGAAGGTGTCCCTGCTTGCTGATTTAGGTTCGAGGAAACAGGTTCGGGATTGTTGGTAAGGTTGTTGGAAGGAATCGTAGGCGCAGGGGCGGGAACGGTAGCAATAGAAACAGGGGTCGTGGAGGCGACTGTCCCTTCTGCTCTTGTGACATTCAAAACGCACATATCGAGGTAAGATTGGTTGGGGAAGTTTGTGGTGGCGAAATTGAATGACTGTCGTTGAATAATGTTGGCCGAAGTAGGTCTTGGAACAAGATGCCACGGATAAACCGAAGTAAAGAGAACGGATTCTTGATTTCCAAGTGAAACAGGTGCTTGAGTTAGGCGGTCATAAATCGTTGGGTCAAGCCCTTCACGAATGACTTTCGCAGGTGCGGAATGACCCGGCCTATTCAATTCCGAATATGGAAGTGGAGTAGGTTCAATGTTGTCCCCTGTTTGAGCGTAGCCTGTCTGCAACGCCTGTTGGGTCTTGTTATATGGGTTCACCTTTTTTCTGCGAGCCTCATAAGGATTTGCGGAGTTTTTAGAAACCATGCTTCACTCTTGTCCGTCTTGTTATCTAAAGGTGTTCGCTTGAATTAGAGCATCGGGGCCATCGTATAGCGGCTGTGTAGGGTTAAAATACGAAAATAAGAATCAAAACGAGCAAAAGTAGCAATAAAGGGGTCAAAGGTTCGGGTTCATCGTCCCAATGTCTGTGAACCATTAGTCCTCCCCTCCATATTCTGTGTGACGAGCAATCCCTTGATTTTTCCTCTCTCGCTTTCGCCTCTTTCGCTCACTTTCCATCATGTTGAGGTAATGTTGGAAGGTATCGGTTTCCATGCCCTTTTGCTTCAATAACAATCTGCGATAATTTTCCACCGCATCCACCGAAATGGGAATCCCTAATTTCATCAATTGGCGACACATCATAGCATCTGTGCCATCATAGAGAGTATAGTCCACATAAACTGCCCCAATCATGGTAGTTTCGGGAATAATATCCCATTCTCCTGTCGAAGCCGAATTGAACATATCGTTGTAAAAGGTGTAGCGAATATCAACCGTTTGGTCGGGCAAAACATAAACAGGAGGCCACAATTCGTAGTATGGCTCATCTTGACTTGAACGAGGGAAGGGTGCGGCTGTCCCCGAAACGCCCGAACCCCACACATTCTGCGGGTCTTGATAGTAATTGGTGGTATCAATAATAATGTTCACGAAAAGATTTGGAAACCATTGTGTCAAAAGACGATTAGGGGCTGTGCCACTAATGCTGAACTCGTTAGGTGAAATGCCGGGCGTGGCACGGATTTTTTCAATCACGACAAACTCATTTTCTTTAACAAGTCCTGTCTGTTGTCCCTCTTGAACCGCCCCAAAATCTCCGTAAAGGATAGAGTGTGTAGTCCCTGCTCTTGGATAGTGGGTCAAACTTGAACCATCTCCACCATCACCGTGTAATTCCCATGTGTATAATTGCTTCCGAATCGCCATGATTACACCTTCCTATCGGCTTCCGTGATTTTCTCACTTAGCGGGGCTAAACCTGCGTATAGGTGCGTTCTCACGATGTCTTGCTTGTAATGCCAAATGTTTTCGGGAGTCAAAGGCCACCCTGCATCTGCCAATCTCCGAGCCACGATTGCATCAGCACCGTCCACTAACAAGTATTTTACGAAACATTTAGCGATGTCTGCGCCTGTGGCTGTTTTATTTACACCTGCAATTCCCGAAGCAGTTTTGACCGTGACTCCCCATTCTTGATTCGGTTTAATGATAATGTGCGGTTCAAGCCCTTCTCGATAGTCATAATTCATTATGGATTGACCCGTTTGCGTATTAACTGCACCGTTGGGAAAAGGAACAACAAGACCACTAATGCCACCATCCCTTGAAGGGACTCCATCGGGGTCTTGAAAGTATTTGGTCGTGTTCACATAGATTTGGGCGTGAAGGTGGAAAGGAAATACGGCTACTGAATCAATGACGACATATTGATAGGCTTTCAAACGGGCAGGGATGTCGAGATTATTCCCATACCCTCCAATGAAAATGTCAATGTCTTGATTTGCAGGGATTGAAACGGTGCTACAATTGCCTGTCCATGAAATAGGATAGGAGTTAAGAGAAACCATATCGCCAAAAGTTTGAACGACATTTCGCCATTCATAGGTCTGTCTGCGAAGGCTCATGCTTCACAATTGTTGCCGTTGTTATCTAAATGTGTTCAAACGCCACGATAACCCGGAGGGGCTTTTTGGATAGCCAATTCTCCGATTAAATCAACGACTACTGTTCTGTCGTTAGCGGTTGAAGCAACCCCTGTAATTTCGGAAAGGGTAGTCACGGTCACGGAAAGAGGTTGTTGGAAAAGCACAAGAACAGGGGATGGGAACATAAGGATTCCACCACCGCTTGAGATACTATCAGCAAGCCAAGTAATGTCGAATTGGTTGGAAGGCACATTGTTTGCACCTACTTGAATAGAAACTGCGAAATCGTTAAAAGTGGTCGAGGTTGCACCGCCTGTCCCGATACCATCGTTGATTCGGACAGCAAGGCCGTAAATACGGACTTCTTCGTTATTCGCTTGATTCGTATAGATGGAAACCACTTGAGATGTGTTAGCGGCAATTGTTCCACCACCGCCACCTGTGTCAGCGTTCCAAGTATAGCGAGTCGTATAGATTTCAGGTTGAGGGTCTTGATTTGCCATTCGTCACACTTCCTGTATGTCATTCAATTGTCGGTCTTGTTATCTAAAGGTTCATGCAAGGACGAATCCTCCGTGCTACCCCTTAGCCGTTGGTAGTGGGGTTTAATGACATAGAAAAGGGCGACAAATACGATAAGGTCGAGAAGGAAAGCCCATGCGCCAAGTTTTTCAATGTCTTCAATCATTTGGGGGAGGTAAATGATAGGAGAAACTGCACCTAAACGAATGTATAAACTCAAACTCCAAGTCCACGCAATTTGGAATAAAATGAGGAAACCCACCAATGGGCGGGAGATTTTCATGCAAATAACTCCGTTTCGTCTGCAATTTCGGGGGCAGGTTGGATGCCTAACTCTTCAATTGATGGAGGTTCAACATTTTCTTTATCCAAGTAAGCACGGAAAAAGGCGTAGGCTTTAGGAACAACATCTTGTAATTCTTCTTCAACATTTCTGCCCTTTTCTTCTGCGGCTTCGATGACAATTTGCCGTATTTGAGTGAATAATCCGATAGTTTCGTAAAAATCTGCATTGAAAACGCTCTTGTAAAGTCGGGCTACCTTGTCTGCATTGTATTGAACGAGAACTGCCCCGACTACGGCACAGGTTGAAACTGCGGCAGTAAAACCAAGAAGCAACCATTCCATGTAAGGTGTTGGCTCAACCACAAAGGGAACAATTTGAATACAGAAAATAACAATCAAACAAGTGGTAAGTAATTGCCTTCCTGTCAAGTATTCTTGTTCCACAATCGAGGATAAATCGCTTTTTGCCATCAAATATCCCTCCTTGCATTCGGCTCAATGAAAAGTAAGTGTTTGTTGATGGTTTCTTGATAAGCATAACCGTAAGTTTTCATTTCTTTGATTACATTTTTCGTCCATTTTCCTGTTCGGTCAATGAAAAAGTGCGTATCTCGGAAGATGCCTTGATTGTGAAGCATGGAAAAATCGGAATAAGTGTATAAATGCAGTAATTTGTCCTTGTAAGCGAGAGTAGGAAAGACCAAAGGGACGGTATCAATCGGAATATCTAATTCCTCTTGTGGGTTGTTAAGCCGTTCTTCTAAAGCCTCCCATTCTTGTTCCCACATTCTATCCCAAAAATCCTTGCTTGAGTAGTATTCGGGGCCAAGTGAGCGTCTTCTATCCTCCATAAACGCAGTTTTCCGATGCAAGATTTCGGCTATGCGTTCTTCCATGTTTAAGATATGGGACGGTTGCTATCTAAATCTGTGCTTAAAGTTTGGATTCAATAGCACTAATGAGATAACCCGAAAGAGTGGATGCCGTGACGACAATTCCCATCATTTTTGCCAAAGATTTTCCTTTTGGGAAGGTAAAATTGGATAATTGGAATGGTTCGTTCTTGGTTTCCAAGATTCCGTAATTGTAATGGACTAAGGCTTCGGTGAAAAAGATAACGAAAGTGACTCCCGAAGCGACCCAAAAGTGATTATTTTTACTCATCTTTGTCACCATTCCCGTTCATAAAAATGTCCGAAAGTGCCGCTATGATTACGATGGGAGGCATCGCAAGCAAAATCCAATCGGAACGGGTAAAAACATGAGATGGGAAACCGTAGGCTTTGTAGTTTTTAACTCCATTGATTAGCATGGAGGAAAAGAATGCCATCGAACCTACTGCGGGAATAACCCATGACCTCCAAGCCTGTCGTGCTTGTTCATTGGCTTGCTCAACGGGGGCTGATGCCATCTTTTCTATCTTGTCGGCTTCATCTGCGGTTTGAGGCAAAATTATTCCCCCTTCTTTATCATCTTTGTTCCAACAACGCCAATAACGGCCAAAGAGCCTACGAGAGTCAAGATTCCCTTCCACGAAACCGAAAGTGCCAAATCAGCATTGTATTCTGCACCAAAAAGGGACTTGAGTTTTTCCGCAAAAGAAGGTTCATGTTCAGCGATAGCATCATTGTGAACCCAAATTGTTCCACCCTCCTTACAACCGAAAACATTCGACCATAGAGGGCTACAAGTGCGCTCTTGATACATTTTCCTCGCTTGTGCGCCCGGTGCTGAATCAAGATACGCTAACGCTTGAGAATCTGTTGGATTCCACTTGACAACCGACCCTCCCTCAAGAGTGTAGGGAATGCCTTCGGTGTAAGGAAGATAGGATTTGCCGTCTTGGTCGAGTGTATAAACCGAGGGAACCCATGCCATCCAAGGGCTATCGGATTTTTGCTTCACAACAGGGTTTCCGTAATCATCATAACCGATTACATCTTGTCTTTCGCCCGTAGTTTGATTTACAAGCACTTGAGGGCCACCAAGCCATTGTTGCTCTATTTGATAGCCTGTTCCACCAACCATGATAGAATCTTGTTATCCTTGTTATCTAAAAAGTGGGATAGGGAATGCGCCCTTCACTCCCGCCTTATCCCTAATCGGCAAAGAACGAAGGAGGGACACGCACCCCTACCCCATCCTAACCGAAAAGAGTCCTCTATATGAAGTTTTCCCTACTCGTAATCTCTTATGTCAATTCCAACAGGATGGCGTGGTAAGCCATCATCGGTCAATTCAAAATACCGCACGGTAAGGTCGCTTCCAATGTGTTTATCCCCGTCTTGAAACCATTTTTCACGGATTGCTCTTGAACCCTTTGGCCGAACCCAAAAGTCCTGTCCCGCATCATTGATGCACCGCCACACAACCGTTCCCGCATCGCTACCTGTGGCCTCTTTGTAATCAATAATCTCAAACTCCGCATCTTCAAACTCCTTAAACTTGAGCAATTGTAAGGCTCGCTTGTCCACACGGTAGGGGTAATCGGGCATTCTCAACATGATTCCCTCAAATCCTTCACGAATGAATTGACTATGCAACCTATATACATCGTCTTCTTTGTTAATTTGATGATTTTCTGTCAAAATAAGATTTGGTGTGGGGGCAGAAGCGAGAAGTTTTTCGAGGTCTTTGTAGGTTTTCTCGTAGGTCTTCGAGGGATTATTTGCGTCATAAGCGTCATAAATCCGATATTTTATCATTTTCTGCTTGTCGGCATCTCCATGCTTCAAAGATTTCTTGCGGATTTGTCCGTTAGCCTCTTGGAAGGAAAGGTCTTTCGGGTCAGCATACAATTCCCCGTCAAAATACAAATCATCGGGAACATTTTTGAGGTTGGCTATGGATTTCCTAATGTGGTCTAAATTGAAAAACTCGGTATTGTTCCGAGAAGTTAGGGAAACCGAGCCATCGTCTTCTATCTTGGCAATACAACGAACACCATCAAACTTTCTTTGACCTACGATTGGATAATTCACATTTTTCTTTTGTTGCTTGAATCTTTTGGCAAGCATGGGGAGGAAGGTTGGGTTGTCTTTAGCCGTTTGTAAATCTTCGTGATAGCCTTCCTTGTCCCTTTTCTTATTGGCTTTGGAAGTCAATTCAAACTCCGCTTGTTGTTGTGCATCTCGACCTTGTTTCCCGCTAAAAGGACTGAACCTTTTAGGATTAGGGCGGGTAAGATTTCCATTCAAGCGACCATACTCGTAGTTTGTTAAGTAAGTCCCTGTTCCTGTATCGGACACCCAACCGTGCCAATAGTAAATGATGGACGGGTTTTCAAAATCACGCTTGAATAACTCAATGTCCATAAGTGAACATGGTTCTAACGACTATTTGAGGGTTTCCCTCACTTCATGTATTTGTCCAACATATCGGCTACCCAATCGCTCTTGCCTAATGCAAATAAACCTGCCGCCACTAATCCGATACCGCCAATGAGTTTCAAGTTTCCTTTATCTTGACTCTCAAAGTTTTCGTTGGAAGGTTCGCTTCCTGTCGCTTCGGCAGGTTCGGGAACGGATGATGGGCCGCTTGGTGATGGACTTCCTACGGTATCACTCCAATGTTCCTGTATTTCATCGTGGTATCTTGTAAAAGTAGCAGGGTCTAATTCCTTGATAACCTTCATTTCGTTAATTGTGCAATTACAGGGAAGAATCAATCCACCACTTGCCTTTCTCAAATCTCCGAATGTGTTTCCTTCAAATTGAGGTAATGACTCATGCTCAAACAAAATCATGTAAGATTCTTGGGCTACTTCATCAGCCGTATAGGTCTTATCCCAACCACCTTTGTTTGCGAGAGGGCAACCATCAACATGAATTATTAACGGCCAATCCTCAAGTGTAAATCTATACATTGTTTGTCCTGTGGCTTCAAAAGTTTCGGCTTTTTGCCTCAAAATCTTCTTGAAAACGGTCTTTTCCTTGTCAGTAGGAATACTTGGGCGATAATTGATTTCATCACTCATGCCGTCTTTGTGTCCTTTCGTGTATGCGTAAGTGTAGCCATCGGATTCGGATTCAAAAGTAGCCATCCATCCTGCGTCTTCAAACTCGCTCATACCCACACGATATGCGGTAGGGTCGCCACGCTTGAGCAATTCCGAAGCAGGGTGTCTGTCTGCAAGCCATTCTATGCCCATTTGGTCTATCAAATCATCATACATTTCCTTGAGGACTTTTTCTCCGTAAGGAGTTAGGTTTTCGTCTTCGTCAAACATCATAGAGTTTTCGGTATAACCGTCTTGAATGTCGGCTAAAAGGGAGGATTCGTAATCATTCATGCCTACTTCGTAATCAATCGGATAGGCTTTTTCAAACAAGTGCGAAGCATTATCTTTGTAAAGAATAAGAGCATCGCTTCCTAATTCATCAAGGTATTCATCATACTCAATTTCGGAAACTTCTTCGGAAGCCCACTCATCATCGGTGTGGTCGTCTTCATCTTCAAGGTCGCTTGTCCAATTGAAATCCACATTTCCTGTGACTCTTACAGGCAATTCCACTTCGACATCCACATCGTAAGAACCTGTTCCTGTTTCGCCATCTTCAATCGGCATGGAGTAATCCACATCATCCTTGACGGCTTGAATCAATTCGTCTTCATACTGTTCAAAAACTTCGGGAACATCGAGGTCAATGTCGTCAATTTCTAAATCGCCATCGTAATCGGTGCTGATGTCGTAATCCTTGCGCCCCATTACTCTCTTTGATTCTCCGACATCCACATCACCCGACACGGAAGATGATTCATAGAAACCTTCGGCATTCATGGTGTATTGTCCTTCATCAGCCCAATAGTCGGATTCATCTTCGGATTCATCTTCTGCACCGAGAACGAGTGCGAGCGCACCAACACCCAACGCACCAATAGCGAGATTCTTAGGAGTCAAAAGTCCTTCATCGGATTCTTCTTCCTCATCTTCTTCTTCTTTTTCATCCTCAATGCGAGTCACCTTTGCTTGGACGGCTTCGTAGGTTTCAACCTCTTTTTCGTCTTTTTCTTCGGATTCGTCCTTATCTTCCTCATTTTTCTCCGGGTCGTCACCGGGTAAGTCCGTCAATTCCAATTTGTCGCCCTCTTGTAAAACGACTGTGTATTCTTTGGTTTTGGGTTCATCGGACTCTTCTTTTTCTTCCTCTTTTCCACCAAACAATCCAAATGCTTCTTTGACTTCAACAGGTTTCCATGAGTAAGCGATGGTGTATTCCATAGGTTCATCAAATCTGTCGTGAGCATCCACAATTTCGTGAAGGCGTAGGGATTCACTATCACTTAATTCACCCTGTCCAACAAAATGATTCACATAATACTCAATTTCGTTAGTGATTTCTTCCTCGTCATAAGGTCTAATCAACGGCTCTCCATTACTATCAGTTATGGATTCATCGCCTTCAACAACATACCATTCGTAAGCCGTTTTTCCATCATCTGTAATGCCTGTTCTTACATTTTCAGCCGAGAAGTTTTCGTTGGACGGTTCTTGCGGGAAGGGTTTCTCCGAAGGTGCAGGGGGTTGAACATCTGCGGGGGAAGGACTACCTACGGTATCAGCCGATTTCAGTTTTTGGATATAGCCGTGTGTTGATGGAATGGCGTTGGTAATCATAGCGTCTTCTTTATCCATTTCTTCGTTGATTACATCGCTCGCATCGTCTTTGTTTTCAATAGGGACAATTTTCTTTGGTTCATAACCCCATTCGTCCTCCTTTCCTACTTGGTGATACAAAGCCTTCTTATCATGTTTAACTCCGTTATAATCTTGAATGCCTGTGATATACACGGCTTCGGCTTCTTTAGCATCAAAGCCATAGACCTTCACGAAATCTTCCTTAGAAACGGTCTTAGGGAGAGTTTTTCGCCCATCGTATTCACCTTGAAGCATATAGCGAATTGAACCGCCTTTGGATTGAATAGCCTTACCGCCTACAATAGTCGCTTCGTGTCTTGCTTTCAAAGATGGCACATATCCTTCAAAAGTGGTCTTGGACATGACTTTACATTAGCCCTGCCACTATCTAATACTCTCGATGGAGAAATCTCCATGCGTTATGGAGAAATTACCAAGGCATTCCTGTGTCTTTGGGGCGATACAGAACCCCTTCTTGACCGAAAGCACTTACGCCCATGCCGAGTGATGGGCCGTGAAAGTAGGAATCTTCTGCGCTCAAGTAATCATACTGATAGTCATTTTCAGCATTTTGTTCTTCTTCGGCCTCTTTTTCCGCATTTTCGGCTTCCATCGAGTCAATTTCTTCCTGTTGTTCCTCAATAATCGTAGCCGAATCGTCAAGCAATTTTTCGTATCTGTCCTCTTGGGTCTGTGCTTCCTGTCCTCTTGAGAATGCGCCCATGAAATATCCGAGTGGTAGGCAGACACCTAATGCTACCAATGTTCCCTTAGAAACGCTTCCAAACAACGGGAATGCCGATGTTTGCTGAATGCTATCATAGATAAGGGCTGAACCCGTAGCAACAACCGCACCAATGGCAACGGCTTGACCCATGTGGTCGCCTATTTCCTGTTTCCATGCAGGGGCTTCCACTTCCTCATCTTCTTCCATTTCCCCTGCGAGAACCTTATCACGCAATTCACGGAAGTCAAGAACAGCACTCATGGTGGTATTTGGTCGTTCCCGTTATCTAAAGACACCGAAAGACCTAAACCTGCGCTTGATACTCGCTAAATGCGTCCATAAGGGTCTTTACATCGGCATCGTGGCGAGTAGTAGCCTGTGCGATTTGACGAGCCAATTGAGCGCATCGGTTGGCGTGGTTGGAACGGTATGATTCCAATTCCTTTCGATAGGCTTCGTATAGCACACCTTGAACCTCATCGGTAATGTTGAATGCCGTTAGCGGGACAGCATTTCTCATGTGGTGAGGGTATAGGTGGGAAACTACATCTTCCTTTCGCTCAAAGTCGTGGTATGTGTATTGAATCATGCCTTGTGGGTGAAGCGTCATATCAATAGGAAGCGTAGCGATACCTGCAATATGGGCGATGATGGCCGTTCCAACCTCAACCGTAGCAGGGTCGTCAAGGAGTCCTTGAATTACGACTGTCATGCCCTCTTCAATGCTCTTTTCGGTCTTGTCTTGAAGGGCTTGTTGTGCATCCTTCTTTGACTTGAGAACAGGCTGAATATCGTCAAGGAATTGAAGAATGTCGGCCTTCTTCGTATTGAATACATCGAGCATATCTGTAAGGGTTGGAAGGTGTTGTCCAAAGAGGTTCACAGGAGGGGCGAAAACCGTAGTGTGGTTCTTATTCACTTGGTCGTATGCCTCCTTGAACCAACAATCATCGCTTCGGTTCTTAGAAGTCCACGAATGGCCGATAGAACGGATTTGTGGATTGTCAAGCAAAAATTGTTGATTCTTCGCAATCATCAAAGCCAAAAGGGGATGATTTTCAACGAGATGTTCCATGAATCCTTCCATTACATCAGCAGGGATTTGTGGGTAGGTGTGAGCGTTCTTCTGCCCATAGCCTCCACGAAGGAAGTAATAGGTGTTCTGTCGCCAAATGTGGCCTGAATATGCCGTATGAGTGTTCATCCAATCATCAATCTGCTCATCGGTGGTTTCGGGGCGAACAATGTGGTAATTGATATTCGCTTGCACGACACCCCTATGGTTATAGCCATTGTTGTAAATCTTCGATGGGAAATACTTGTCATTGACTGATGTGGCTACTTTGTTCATTTCTTGCGTTAGGTCATTGAACATAGCCATGTAATTTTGGTCGCTATGTCCATCGAAGTGAACATGACCGTAGTGAGGGTGTTGAGTAGCATTAGCCTTCGCATAATCACGCATTTCAATCATTTTCTTACGCATGAAGGAATCCAAACCGTGATTTTGCATTTCAAGGTGGATTAGGTGTGGAATCAAATGTGCATATACTTGATGAATTACTTGATACCAATTGTTCACATAACTCAATTGGTTCATCATGTCGTTGAGGTTTTGCTGAATGTCTTGTGCGCTATCCCCTGCATGGGTAATTTCATAAAGACACGCCTCTTGAAGAGGGGTTCTAATTTTCATGTCGTTGTGTCGGTATCGAACCCAATGTAGGGCATCTCCCACTTGGTTGGTGTTGCTAAAGTTCAATTTGTTGTAGCGGATTGCTCTTGTTGTCGCCATGTTTTCTCGGTGGGAGAAACGGGTTAATAAAGATTTCGTTCACGGCCTTAGAAAGCAAAGTCCACAAGATTCAACGCCTTGTCATACGATTTCCTCGCTGTTTCCTTTTGTTGAATGTATCGAGTCATTTGTTGCGCCAAGTTAGCAATTGAACGGTCATTAGATGCAACGGCTTGTTGGTATCGTGCGGAAAGACGGTTTTGTATTTGTCCTTTCATAGCAGGGTCAAGAGTGAGTCCTTTCATCACATCTTCGCTTTTAACCGTATTCAAAAGACCCGTATTTTGCATGAGATTCCCTCTTTGGGATTCCAATACAGGCATTCCCTTTTCATCAATGTTTCCGTAGTAAGTTTCAATTTCAATTGAAGGTAAAATCGAAAGTGCGGGCATAGTGTATTCGGGATATTCGATAATAGCGAGGGCTAAATCGGCTTTTTGCTCGGCTGTTAATTGCCGCTTTTCATAGGGTTGTCCACTATTCTGCCCATATCTCCCTTCGACAGCCTTTCCATCTAATGCCTTTTGAACCTGTTCGATTACTGCTTTGGTGGCGGTGTCTATGTTCTTTCTCTTTGCATCTTCCTTAATTCTCGTCAAATTATCCGCACTACCTTCCACGCTCTTTACTGCGGCCATTAACTCCTTGCATCTTTTGGCGAGGGTATTCACATATTGAGTTTTTGAAAGGCGTAATTCCTTTGGTAAAACCTGCCAAGTATTCATGTTTTCTCGATAAGCATATTTAGGGAAATACAATTCTTCTCTCTTATTCCAAGGGCGGGTTTTTGCCCCCACAAATCGAATCGTAGGATTGTCATTGAAGAACATTCCATATTGATACAATCGAGCCACTTCGTTCACGGTCAATTGTTCAAGAATGTAAGATACTCTTTTGGGGTCTTGCATAGCCAAATCGAGATTATACAGGCGAGAATGTTGTGGATGGAAACCTGTTGGCACAAATGGATGGTTGGCGAAATGATATACCAAGCCTCGGAAAGTGTTTAGTGCATAATCAATTCCTCTTTGTCGTCCTTGTGTGAGGTTGTGATTCAAATTGCTAAGGGTGTTCAGCACATATCTTTGTGGGTTGCGATACTCGAAAGATACTCCACTCCAAGTGGTGCTTTGTGGTTTTTTCATTTGAGCCATAAACTCGTCAAACTTCTTTCTGTTAAGTGCATCTATGCCTCGCACCTTTGCTAATGCTTGTGCGCCATTGAATACAGAATCCATGAAGGTTTTGAAGGCGGCATATTTAGCCACCTTTGGCATATCGGCCACCTGTATATACCTGCCGTCTTTTAGCAATTTGCCTTTTTCCAAATTAGCGTGAAGTTTTTTGAAAGCGGTGATGGCCTTCTTCCCATCCTTTCTAACGGCCTCATACTCCATGTTTTGACTGTATGTTTGGCTAAGTGATGAGATTCTATTTGCTAAGGTTGAATACTCGTTATATGACGAGTTCATAGGATATTCAATGCCTCCCCCGAAATGGGACAATGAATTGTATTGTTGTTGTAGGGTTTGTCGGTAGGAATGTGTGTAGGAAGCCGTTCCCAATTGATTTATTTCTTGCCAATTTGCAGTTTCAAGTTTGTTCCAATCGGCTCGCATATTTTTCGGAATAAAAGCGGGCAAATCTTTATCAAAAGCCGTGAAGTTTATCTTGTTGCGTGGGATTTTACGAACACCGATTCCTTGACCGACTTTATTGTTCCAAGCGACCTGCGGTTTTTGCGCTTGCATACTTGCCATAAAAGTTTCAGCATCTTTCACCTTATTAGAGGTTTTGGTGGCGATTGCACCAATGATTCCTAAACTCGCAATTAGTCCAACAACGGCTTTTTCCATCATTCATTCCCCACAGCACTACCCGAATAATTCTGTCCAAAGGCCGCATTCGTGTAGGCCGCTGCGTTCATCCATGATGCACCGTCAATCAGCATTTCGAGGTTGTTCTGTGCCGCCATTGGGTAAGCAGTTTGACCCACATATTGTCCCGAACCCGATACAGGTTCAGCAAGCGGAGTGATAACAGGCATAGAAGTGCCTCCCGAATTGACAGGGATTTGATAAACACGATTTGTTCCAAGAACGACATCGCCTCTTCCATTGATACCTGCCGTGCCGTTTGCACCATCGGCTGAAAAGACGGACTTTGCCTTGTTGATTAAATCAGTTTTTCCAAGTGCCATTAGGACACCATAAACAATACCGCCACCGATGGCGACTTTCCCAAGTGTCTTCCATATTTCCATGTTTAATCCCTCATTCTCCGTTTCTGTCTTGAATCATAGCCCCAATCGAAGCAATTGCCGCAAGAGAAGCACCGAAAAGAAGTGTTCCTACACCAAGTCCAAATGCGCCCTTAGCGGCATAGGTCATAGGACTGTCGCCCAAGATTCCTTCACCGTCAAACTCCGCACCATAGTTTTGGGTTGGTTGATAACTTGACCTGTCCACTTCAACGGACTCCAAAGGAGTGTAGCCGTCCATGCTTAGTGAACCGTCTTGAAGATAACCTGCGGTATCTGCATTGTGGGTTTTGAACTCGCCATTACCTCGATGCTTAGACCACTTGCCCGTAAATTGACCTGTTTGCTTGTCGTGCCAACGATTGATTTCGGCATCCATAGCCATTACATCGTCATACTTGCGACCCATCTTGGAGTGCATTTTGTCCATAGCGGAAGCCTCGTCCCTTCGGTCTTTGAAGGATTGTTCGTGCATACCACGATGGCGCATTCCGAGTGATTCATCCATTTCATCATCGTAGCCTTGACCTAAGTGGTTTTCCGAATGGAAATCCGAATTGGTTGGGTCTGCACTTGGGCCATCTTGACCTGTGATGCCATCATCAAAGTGTGGTTCGGGTTCATCGCCTTCGGCATACCATTGAGTCACACCATGACCGAGAGGGGCTTCAACGACTACGGAATCCACACCGCTAAAGCCTTCAAGGGAAACACCCTCTTCAACAGTAATGTTGGTAGTGGATTCATCAAGGAGTGCATCTTCAACACCTTCTGCACTTCCGAAGTATTGATTTACTCCGTGTCCAATCGGTGCGCCTTCTTCAATAGAGTCAATTGGTGCATATCCGTTGAGGGATGTTCCTTCGGCCACAGCGACAGGCTCGGAAACAGGTGCAACGGATTCTTCAACATCAGCGATTGCCTCTCCTTCTGCGGAGAAGTCAGCATTGGTTGGGTTCTCAAAGTCGGAAGACGATACCATATCAGGTTCTTCGGATGGTGCGTAGGTTGCTGTTTCTCCTTCGGCATACTTCATCTTGTGAGAGCCACAATCAGCACACATCATTTTTCTTCCTTCTGCCCCATAGTTAGCCGTTGGTTGATTTGAAGTCAAATCCACCGTAGCCGAATCAACGGGTCTAAATCCGTCAAGGGTTTCGTCTGTTCCTACCATAGCCTCGCTTGGGTTATAGTATGCTCGTTCTATCGCTTGTTGTTCTGTTTCGCTGTCCATTATTTCAACATCCTGTATTTCTAAAAGATTTGGTAGTCCTTGTGCTTCGTAAAAGGCGCAAATGTCTTCTTCCGCCATCATGTTTTCAGTTTCGGCATTTTTCACCATAAACTCCATCGGTGAAGCCCCCGATTTTGATACTCCCTTTCCACATTCAATAACGGGTTTGGTTCGGGAGAGTTTGATTTGTCCGGGCTTAGAAGCCGATACATTCAACATACCGACACGGACAGGACACAGGACTAACTTTTCACTTCTAATCCACTTGCCCATGTTGCCGTCAGCATCCTTAACTGCCTCCTTGTCCTTTGTGTTAGCCTTGAGAGGTTTCCACTTCTTACTCATAGTCGGGAAGGAAGTCGTAGCCATAACCATAGCACCTTTCGGGTTATTACTGCGCCCTGTGAGGTAAAACTCTTGTCTTCGGCCTTTCTTATCATGCAGAATCAATTGTGCGCTTGGATTTGGCCCTGCATCCCATCGAATGCGGGAGTAGCCCAAATCGGTGTTAAAGAATCGTCCGAAAGTATGACTCTTTTTCATCTTATCAATGTAAGCATCTCGGTCATTGTGATACTTGTTAGGGAAGTGGAGAACAATGCGGTAAGTGTCCTTTCCAAGACGATTCCCTTTCCCTGCTTGAGTCAAGTATTTGTGGTCGGTGTCGCCAAAACACTCATAGAATTGATGAGGGGACGAAAACAACCATGTAGTGCGAGGATTCTCAAGGTATTCCTTGACAGGTTCTTGACGAGGCTTCCGACCCATACGGTTGTTTTGTCGTTCTCGTTATCTAAAGCCTCGCTTCACCCATGCAGAATGGAGGCTTCACCACTTTCTTTCTTGTAGTGATTATACTTGGCTCTATTTTCCGTAATTGTCTTCATAGATTGTTCCAAATGCTTCTGTGTAATCTTGGTCGTTTTCTTGTAGCCCGATGCCTCTAATGAGTCCATGTAGGCCATCATTACCATTTCTTTCAAATGCGCCCCTGTCATGCCATTAGTGGCTTTTACCAATGGTTTCAAATCAATGTTTTTATGGTTGAAAGAAGACAAGTATTTCTCCAAAATATGCTTCCTTAATTTTTCATCGGGCAATCCGAAATCAATACGGAAGTCAAATCTTCCCGGCCTATCCACTAACGCTTTATCAAGATATTCGGGGTAGTTTGTCGTGGCAATTGTCACGACACCACTATTGGATTCAACACCTGCTAAACAATTCAAAAACTCTCCGAGAATTGGATGGTCGCCACCTGCCCTATTTCGGTCAATCCCACCGAGCGTATCAATGTCTTCGACAACCACAATAGAAGGCGATACTTTTCGTGCCACATCGTAAAGGTCGGAGATTTGCCCCCTGTCGGTAATGTCTTCGGAGGTAATGTAAAAAATCGTGGAATCCACTTGATTCATAATAGCGGAACAAGTCAAGGTCTTTCCTGTGCCGGGTGGCCCTGTGAGCAAACACCCTCGGCTCGTAGGAAGGTTCTTAGATTCATACAATGAAATGTGGGATATAAACTTGACAATGTTGCGGTCAAGGGACTTTCTTTGTTCGGGACTTAGGACAACATCTTCCCATGAAACATCATCAATTTGTAAAAATCTCATCTTGGCATCAACGGTGTGACCCCTCAAAATCCCATGTTTAGTCCCATACTCTTCATATTTCTTGTGAAACTCTTCGATGCTGTGTTCGGGCAAGTGCATAATTTGAACTTCAAGATGAAGACCATCAACAGGGCAAAAGTCGAGAACATAGGGGACATCAGTTTCCTTTTCCCTTACAAAATAAGATACACGAATAGGCATATTGACCTTGCCATCGGGGTAAGTGAATTGGTGATATTGAATACCTGTGCTTTTTCTTTTACTCATGGAAAATGCCATTTCACTCTCTAAAACGAAATCACGCTTGAGCCATTCCAACATATCGTGAAGGTAAATGGGGACTTTAGTATCTTCCCAAAATAACCAATCGGAAGCCGAATCTTCAATTGATTCCAAACCTAAAAAGTCCACTACGGCTTCTTCAAACAAGTTAGGGTCGCCTTCTTGAACCTTCTGTATCTTCCGCATCAAATCGAGGACGGCTTGTTCGGAATAAGGGATGGAAAACTCTCCAAAAGGGCTGTCAAGTTTGATGGCGTTTTGGCTCATAATTTACCATTATGCGAGAGCATATCTAAATGGTGTGGGTGCGGTTTCTCATCACTCCTTTAAGTGTTTCTATGAAAGCATCTGTTGTCCCTTCGGGCATATCTTTTCTTGTAGGCATAGGGTGGATTTCTGCAAAATACTCCGAATTAGCCTTGAAAAACGCTTTTATGGCCGGGATGTCACGCTGCGCTGACACTCCCGATTGTGTTCCGAATGAACAAGTATTTTCTTCACCGACATAGTGAAATCCGCCAATCAAAGGTTGCGGTTCGTAGTGTTTGCGTTCTTCAACAGGGACTTTACGAGGGTCGCCCACAATCCGCAAAAGTAATTCCGTGTCTTCTGCCATACCAAGAGTCATGTCGTAGCCACCAACGGACTCAAACGCCTCCCTCCGCATGATAGTGCCTGTTGGTGTAGGGGGATGTCCAAAGAACCAATAGTAGGCATAATCGGGGTTGTTTTGGAGGAAAGTTTGGTCGTCCCAATGTCCATAAATCCCTTTCATTTGATGAGATTTGCCCGTCATTTGAGAGATAACGGGGTATTCGCAATCGAGAGCCACCGACCAAATAGCGGTCTTTTCATTTGATTTTTCAATTGCATTTTTCATTTCCATGAGGTAGCCTTCATACCAATAATCATCACCGTCAAGGAAAGCGAGGAAAGGCTGATAACCTGTCGCTACGGCTTGATTCCTTGCCCCACCCACAAGAGGTTGCTTCGGGTCTTGTCGGAGGTATTCAAAGCCATAAGACAACACAAGGGCTTCGGCATTGTAATCTTGATGTTCTTCGGGTGTTCCATCACACACATAGACCGTATATTCGGTAAAAGTTTGGTCGTCAATAGATTCCAAACAACGCTCAAGGAACGGCTTAGAAATCCGATAAATGGGAACGATTACATCAAACACAAAGTCCGATTATCTAATTACTCATCTAATACTTTCCATGAAATCTCGCCACGCAAACCATACCGCATATTTTCCATCCATGATTTTGTAGTATCATCTCTCATGGCTATGTGGTCTTTCATTTCGTAATTCAATTCTTCAATCATGTCGTGAACAGTATCGTATTCATCTTCATTGAGAATATCGGGATTCTCTAAGGTATCATTGTAAGGAGAGAATGAAAGTGAATCATGCGAGGCTTTGATGTTATCTTCGTGAATCAAATAGGGTGCTGAATTAGGCTTGACCTTGTAAATCTTCAAGTTAGCGGTGGCTATGTCTGTGTAATCATCAATGAGCCTTCTAACCCACTTGGCACTTTCTTCTAATTCACCTACTTCCATGTAGCGAGGGTCAGCAAGATTAGCCTTATCCCACATCTTGTAATAGTTAGATTTGTCGAAACTGTAATCCACCATGAGGACAGGGCCAAATGATTGGTCTAAGGTATTGTTGAAAAATCCCATCAAATAACGGTCATTCTCGCCATCTTCTTGATACCAAACTTCCCATCCCATGATTCTCACCAACAGGTTAGGGTTAATAAGGGTTTTGAAGCCCGTTTTCGCCCGTAATCCGTTTAGCCTTACGGCTATGGGGTGGTAGCAAAACCTTCAATTCACTCGTTCCGTGCTTATGCGGAAGGCATAGCAGGTGCGGATTGGCTTTGGATAAGTGTTCGCTTATACCAATCAACATTTCCCGGATTGATGGAGATACCCATTTCCAATAGTTTGTTGGCGATGAGTGCATCGGGGCCATCGTAAAGAGTGTATTTCATAAATGCCCATAGTCCACAGTTAAGGATGGTTGAACCTGTTGCACCTGTGTTGTAAAAGGTCACAAGAGCGTCAAACACCTGTCCCGGAAGGACATAGACATCAGGGTAAAGGTTGAAACATGGTTGGAAGTCGGTGCTTCGTGGGTAAGGACTTGCCGCACCCGGAATACCATCGTTTCCAACATTGTCAGGGTCAAGGAAGTAATCGGTTGTGTTGATTCTTA
>Ga0209645_1000501_pt1 | contig 20098 bp, 19 predicted proteins | sample ETNvirenome_6_30_FD_184070 | JGI IMG/M metagenome (GOLD analysis project Ga0209645, IMG submission 184070) | Marine viral communities from the Pacific Ocean - ETNP_6_30 (SPAdes) (version 2) | ecosystem: Environmental > Aquatic > Marine > Oceanic | place: Pacific Ocean | collected 2013-06-19
GGTATAGCGGAACCTTAAGAAACATTCCAGATTCTGATTTTACTTCTGATGGCGGTGGAAGTTTTTTTCTAGATGGCGCAAATGAAGACATTGTAGTTTCTTCTACGCAGGCTGCTAGAATAGGTACTGGAAATCACACTATTTCAGCTTGGGTTAAAAATTTAGCAAAAAACGAAGAAGATTTTATAGGTACTGGCGGCACTTCTCAGGGAGATGTACTACTGATGGTATACACTGGTGCCGGAGGAGGTGCTGGTGGGTTCAGAGGTCATGCTTGGAGTTCAAACGGTAATGCTAATACCATAGATAGCCCTAACGCTATTGGTACTGGAAATTGGAACTATTTAACACAGCGGGTTACTTGGGGAGGTAGTATTGATCTTTTTGAAAATGGAGTTTTAGTAAAAACTAAAACACTTAGCGGTTCTGCCCCAACTTCATCTAGAACAAGTGTTATTTTAGGGGCAAGATCTAGCGGTTTCGGTGGGACGTTTCATGGAAACTTTGCCGCAACTCATTTTTATAATCGCGCGCTCACGGCTGATGAAATCAGACGAAACTATGAAGCAACAGTTGGGAGGTACACATGAGTTTATCACATTCCCCCAAAGTAGTCACTGATGGACTGGTATTGTATCTTGATGCGGCCAATCAAAGAAGCTACCCCAAGTCGGGGACGACTTGGAGTGACCTTTCTGGTAACGGGAATCATGGCGCACTGCAAAACATGGAAAACAATTTTGATTCTGCAAACAAAGGGAGTTTAACGTTTGACGGAGGTAATGAGTATGTGACATGTGGAGCAAAAAGCGAATTTGAATTTACGACCGGAGATAGCATCTCAACGTCATGCTGGGTAAAGCCGACTAATACTAGCAGTCAGAGCTACCAAGCTATGTTCACTATAGGTGGTTCTACTAGCGTATTGAGAGACAGGACATATCAGGTAAGAATTTACAACACTCTTCAAGTAGACGCTCTCTACAGGAACAGCACGAACAGTCAATGGCAGGTACGAGTTACAAATGGTACGCATGTCAATAATAATGAATGGGTAAATATTTCAACAACCTATACGTATGGTACGGGAGGGAGTTGGAAAATATACATAAATGGCAAATTGGTTCCTTCATACTATGCTCAGGGAAATGGAAACCAAGCTCCCATAAATACAACCAACGACGAGGTTTTCATCGGGACTGGTGAAGATGCGGTCGGTGAACAGTGGCTTGGAAATATTGCTAATATTCTTCTTTATAGGCGATATTTATCGCCTCAAGAAATCCGACAGAATTACCTCGCAACCAGAGGGAGATACAAATAATGGCAATTCAAGCAGGAGAAACAACATTCTATCAAGCGCAGCGCGGGATTGTTCAAGACGGGCTGGTTTTGAATTTGGATGCGGGGGTTAGAGACTCGTATGATGGCGGTAGTACTTGGCGTGACCTTAAAGGTGGTAATGACGGAACGATGATAAATGGTCCACTTCAAAGCAAGGTAGCTGGAGGGACTGCAAGTTTTGATGGTGTTGACGAATATGTTCAATTTGGCGAGATTCAAGATTTAGATGGTTGTACTAAATTCAGCGTGTGTGCTTGGGTGAACTACAAGAGGGCTTACGGTCTTGGCACTAACTGGCCCGTACAAATCTTCCACCTAGACAATGTTTTTCAGTTTAATTTGTCGTCATTTGTAGCTAAGGATGCCTATAGCGTAGGAAATCCAGCTACGGACGTTACAAAATTATCAATTTCAATAAGGTCGTATAATAACGGAGCATGGACCACCCTTGATAGTAATAGAGTGGTAGCTAGTAATTCTTGGAATTATTTAGTTATGACGTATGACGCCTCGGACGCTATAAGATCTTACATTAATTCTCAAGCGAACACTGCGCTGACTTCTTCTATTCCATCCTCAACATCGTCTACCGTTTGGGGGTCTTCTTCAAATGCTTCTGTAAAATCTACAGATGGTAGTATTTACACTCAATACGGTGGAGAGGGAGATATTGCTTGTATTAATATATACAACCGCGCACTTACCGCCACAGAAGTTTTACAAAATTACAACGCCACAAGACATAGATTCGGAGTATAACAATGTCACAAGATATTCTAATAACGCCCGGAAGTGGCGAACCTCAAATTCTTTTCCGTGGTAGCGGTACGACCGATACTGCCGTTGAGTTAAATGTTCTGTCTAGCTATCAAAGCGCGACGGGATCTGGAACCGCCCTGCTTTTTGAGGGCGAAGAAGGGTTATTGTTTGGTGTAACAGACAATCTTTCTAGTGGCACTATTTTTAGCGTGTCTGATATTTCTGGACTGACGGCCATAGAATATGACGCAAGTGGCGATCTTAAACTTGGCGAATACGCAAATAGTACAACACTATATACAGATCAAGGCGTATATCTTGTTAGTGGTATTCCAACTAATACAAATAATGCTGTTTATATTAGTGGGGGCGCACTACATTTTAATGGTGGTGAGGTTGGCGGATATGATGACGCTGCGATTTCTGGGTATTTTGAATCTAGAGTAGACGCTACTGATACTGAAATAACAGCGGTTTCAGGTTATGCTGAAGATTATACAGACAGTAATTTATTACAGGCTATTGGTGTTAGTGGAGTTGAAGTATCTTCGGTGGGTAGTTCTGCTTATTTTAGTGCGGGTTCTTTATCTGGATACTTTGAATCAAGAGTCGATTCTGCTGATACAAATATTACTGCGAATTCAGGATACTTTGAGTCAAGAGTGGATACTAACGCCGCTGACATTGCGACTGTATCGGGCTTGACTGGCGGCGGAGGAGGTGGTAGCTACACTGCTGGGAGTGGTTTAACCTTAGTTGGTACTGAGTTTAATATTTATGGCGGAAGTGGTAATTTTGAGCAAATAGACTTAACTACGGATGCTACCACTGTACCTAAAATGGTTTTCACTGGCTCTGGAGTTACCGACACTTCAATCAGAATGAAAGTTTTATCAAGTCATGCGAGCGCCAGTACTTCTGGAACCGCCCTTGCGTTTGAGGGTGCGGAGGGTCAGCTTTTCGGAATAACCGACAATCTATCTAGTGGTACGATCTTTAGTGTTAATGATATTACTGGTCTCCCACTTATTTCCGCAGATGCTAGCGGTGATGTAAATTTAGCAGAATTTGGACGTGATCTGATTGCTCACAAGCCAATCACACTCAATAGTGGTGTACCATCTCCAACTACTGATAAATTATATAATGATGGATATAAACTTAATTATGATGGCGCAGTTTTACCTAAAAGCGAACCCGTAGCAGGAGCCAGTGGTATCCACAACATGATGGTTATGTCTCAGGCTACCTACGACGCTTTAAGCACAAAAGACCCCAATACTTTATACTATATAGTTTAGGATATAATAATGGCTACTTCAACTCAAAGCGCAGGATCAGCCGCTAATGGCTCTGGCGGAGGAAATACAAACTGGAACAATCCGGGAAATGTAACCGCTAGCGATAATAACTATGCGACGTTTCTCGCTCAATTTGACGGCGACACTTCAAAAGATCTTGACTGTACAAATTTTGGGTTTAGTATTCCTGCTGGTTCAACTATAGATGGCATACAAGTTAATATTGAAAGAAAGGGTACTGACATTACAGATGTCGATATCAATCTTTTAAATGGAGATGGGGCGGGAGGAGAAAGCGCTCAGGATAAATCAACTGGAGCTTCTTGGAGCAGCACGGATACCGTAGATAGTTTTGGTGGACCAACCGATACTTGGGGTGAAACTTGGTCTGTTTCAGATGTTAATTCATCAAATTTCGGCGTTAGGATTCAATGTCAAGACAATTCCGGTGGTTTTCCTCCAGCAATAGGTGACGCAAGCATAGACCACGTTGAGATAGTTGTACATTATACAGCGGTGGCAGCGTCAGATGTTGCTAAATATGGAAGCTCTGCTTCTTCTGCTGTACACTTTGGTTCGTCTGAGGTAATAAAAATATATCATGGCACTCAAACCATTTATCAATAACCTACAACAATACATTTAAATTTATCGTTTTTATTTTAAGTATACAATTGGTGTATAATAAAATAGTATAATTTTACAGGAGAGAAAAATGGCACAATTTTCAGTCGAAATCGCAGATCAAGATGTTGCAAGAGTCTTGAACTCGCTAGCGGTTAATTACGGTAGGCCAGATCAAGTGCCTAATCCAGAGTTTGACCCTATGCAGCCAGTTTCTGAAGATAACCCAGAACTCATTGACAACCCAGAAACGGTTGCTCAATTTGGAAATAGGATGGTTAGGGAATTCCTAGCAAATAATGTGAAGGCGCATGAAATCAAACTTGCGAAAAAGCAAGCGGAAGAAGCTCTTGACACCAACATTTCCATTAACGACCCAGCTACCTAATGTTTCCCGGTATTTGTTATAGCGAATTTCCATTATGTACGTCGCCAGAGATGACGGAGACATACAACGGAGATGATATAAAATATGTTATATATATTGACCAAGCATTAGATAAAGAAGTTTTTATAGAACAAGAAAAACCAATAGACGTTTATATAGATCAACAGTCAGAATTTACACTGGAAAATTAAATGCCTAGCGAAATACATCAAAACGATATAGGAACTAGATTTCTCCTTACAGTCAAAGACGGTACGGATTTAGTGAATATCTCTGGCGCAACCGCACTACAGGTGGATTTCAGAAAACCGAGCGACACTATTATCAATAGGTCTGCTCTTAGATTTGATGACGGAAGTTCAGTTTCCGGGGTTATGTATTATGATGCTGTGCTTGGAGATTTAGACGAGGTTGGTAAATACAAATTGCAGGGGAAGGTTTTTTTACCGAGTGGGACATTCTACACGGACATTCACACTTTTAAAGTACACTGTAATTTATAGAGGTAATTATGTCTTGGCAAGGCCAGATGACTACAGTGGTTAGACATTTAATAAATGACGCTGACCCAACAAATTATAAATTCACTGATAATAGACTTGAGACTTCAATATTAGTTGCTGCTCAACTTGTTATCTCTGAGACTGATTTTACAAATTCATATGATATAAACGTAGAGGGTTGTAGACTTTCCCCAGACCCAACTAGCGCTGAAACTAAAGACAATGATTTCCTAGCTCTTGTTTGTTTAAAAACTGCGTGTATAATACTAGGTGGTGATATTAGAAGTGAGTCTGGAAATGCTATTTCAATTAAAGACGGCCCTTCTGCTATTGACCTAAGAGGTGTAACACAAACATTAGCTTTACTATATAAAGACATGTGCGAAAAATACGATAATTTGTTATTTGCGTATGAATCCGGCGAGTCCTCAGTAAATGGACAGGCTATCCTTGGCCCTTATTCTCCGGGTTCTGATTTAATCACACGAAACGGCATAGATCATAGATCTGGCGGATATTTTAATTATTAGGAGTATACTTTAATGCCTACAATTCAAGATTCTGGAGCAATATTAACCAGCATAGGTCAGGATTTGGCCGACAACAATGCCGGATTGATTAGTGCGCAAGACGTAAGACACAACATGGAAGACGCTGTAGCTTCTATTCCAAATATTGTTTCTTTGAGCGATACAGAAAACACTTACTACTTTAGAAACAATGTTAAAGTCTCTGGAGACGGTTCAGTTTCTAGGTTTATTACCGAGGGCGGAATTCAGTTTCCAAATAGCCCTGTTGATTATAACGCATTAGTAGGGTTAACAGACAATATTCAAGTTGAGCCATATCCCGGCTCTGGAAAAATTGACCACGGCCTTTTAGAGCCAAACAGTTTACTTGACGACGATCACGAACAGTATCTCTTGACTGACGGATCAAGAAGTATGACTGGAAACCTATGGCTATATCAATCAGGGGTTTTAGATCCGCATTGGATTGGTCCTTCTGGAAACGACAACGAGGGATTCCAGTTTACATACGACAGTGAAGAAAAACCTGTAATTAATACTCACGGCAGAATTGTTTATGCTGATAACTCTACTTCACAAGATGTTTATGGATCTGGAACCGCAAAGGGTGTAGCAAAAGCTTGGTGTAATTTTGATGCCAGTGGAACTCCTGCTGGTTTACCGGCGATTAGATCTTCTTACAATATTGACAGTATAGAAAGAGTTTCTCAGGGCGTTATTAAAATTACGTTTGCTAGTGGTATTTTTGGTGATAATAATTATGTGGCAATTGGAAATAGTAACGCTAATACTGGTAGTGGAAACTATAACGCTTTTGATATCAACACCGTTGGATTGATGTTGAGAGAGGGCGATGACGCTAATTCTTTAAGAAGTATACATTACGTCATAAGAAGTGATGACAACGATTTGGTTGACGCTGAGTTAAATGATTTTGTTGCTTATGGTTTAGGTCCAAATACTATAGCAGATCCACCTCCAACGGTAAGCTAAATAGATGAAAGATATTTTACTTTACGATAGAATAAAAGAAACTACCCATATCACAGGCACTTCTGATGTTATATTAGAAGGCGCTGTGGCTGGGTTTAGTTCTTTTCTTGATTACGTACCTCTGAGTGGTGATAGTTTTTACGCAATTACTGACGGCTCTAAATACGAGGTTGGTTCTGGTACTTTATATCAAGATGGATCTGATATAAAACTTAGCAGAAATTCTGTTCGTTCTTCTGAATCAGACAACTCAAAAGTTAATTTTCCAAACAATGGGCTAAAAGAAGTTTACGCTACGTATCCGGGAGCGTTCGCTGTAGTTTCTAACCCATTGGACGCTGCGCAAGTTTCCAGAGAAAGCGGCATTGCCTATTGGTCTGGTGCGCAGACCGTAGATAGTGATAGTCAATTTGTTTGGGATGAATCCAACGGTCGCCTTGGCGTAAACACAAACGCCCCTCTTTCGGCAGTACACATAGCTGGAGATAACCAAACCTCTGAGTTGAGAGTTTCTGGAATTACTGTTGGTTCATCTGGAATTGATTTTGTTGAGGTCGGTATTGGCTATTCAGTAGGTAGACAAAGAGAGCCATTCCTGAGAAATACACTATCAGAACATGCTAGTGGCATTTTAGAATTATCTGGATCAGTAGACCAGACAATCTCCTTTAAACAGCAAACCGCAGGTACTTTTCTTGGCGTAACGTCTGGGGTATGCCCAGCTGAATGTGGAGATAATGACCCAATATTTAGAACATTAACCGTAGAAGATATACCCAATCTATCTGGACTATATGTTACGCAAGATCAACACGCAGATAAAGTTCTTGGTAATATAGCGTTTTATAAAGAAAATAAACATATTACATATTCTGATTCCTTGAGGTTGGACACATCAACCACCCCAGATGAATTACATGTTAGTGGTACGATTAATTTAAAGTTTACAAGTCAAGATCAGTTGATTGCAAGAAGTGGTGTAAGTTCAGCAAGTGACAATACAATTATAAATAATAATGGATTGCTAGTTGTTCCAACTTACGACACTGTTCCAGACGTTGTTGCCGCTATCTCAGCGGCAAATGTTGGAGCGATAGCTTTTGCGAGCGGCGATAGTTATATTATGATAGCCAACGGTTTAAGTTGGGTTAGTGGTCAATTAAACTAATTCGGAGATAAAAATGTCAGATGTCTTAAAACCGGTAATTACAACCAACGCCATAAAGAATGGCGCAATCGTAACTTACCAAAACAAAACTGGAGAGTATTCTCGCAGAGATCCAGATTTAAATTCTTTTGTTCCGTCCGGTACTTTACATACTAGGCTGGACACTAGATTTGATGATGTTAGGTATTACACCGGCGATACACCAGATTAAGGTAAATAAATGCCAATTACAATTCCTCAAAGCGTATTTGATAAATACTACGATGTAGTTGATTCCACATTTGATATATTTGGAGTTACTTGTCAATTAGTATACATTGAACAGGTAGAGGTTATTAGTAATAGTTATGATAACATACCTGATAATAGGTCTATAAATCCACATAGAAGACCAAATGGTAATTATAAAAGAAATAATAAAACCATTAAAGAGGTAGAAAAGACGGAAGACATTAAAATAAAAGTTTACTGGAATAGGAAGGACTGGGTTAAAGTTGGCGGCAATATAGTGACACCAGATAACGGTATCCAAACTATATTTTTTGCTACTGATCTTCCTAAGTTCCAAAAGGCAAAAGAGCTAATCGTACACAAAGACATTAAAGAAAGTAAAGAATCAAGATTTCAAACAATGGGAGAACCATTCCCTATGGGTATTGGTCTTACTAGGTATTATGGCTGCTTTTGGGAAAGAGTATGAATTTAAGGTTAGTAGACTCAATCGCAAAAATAGAAAAAGACATCAAGACAGCTTTAATTGCTGATCTTAATACGCACTTAGATAAAAGAAAAAATGTTGCTGTAGATAGATTAAAACAAGTTTGTAAATCTTGGATTTTAAGTCAACCGGAAATTAAAAGCTTAGACTCTGCTTCGGTGCCATTTAGCTTACATTCACTATTTGGGCTACAGAGAGGCTCAGAGGCGCAAATTGTAGATACTATAGCAAATGCGGTTGCTAATTCTATTCAAGTAAAGTTTTCAAAGATAGACAAAAATTTTAAAGGTGGAATAACATTTAGCATACAGCCAGCAGATTTTCAAAATCTATTGGGGCTACCTGAAGGTCATGTGATAACAAAAAAAGGTACAGATTTACATTGGTTGAATTGGTTGTTAGAACGGGGTGACTCTGTAATTATTACAGGATATCAATACGAGGCAAGTAACAGAGGAAGGTCTGGATCAGGCGCTATGGTTCAAGGTGGTTCGTTTAGGGTTCCTCCGTCTTATTCTGGTACAACAACTAACAACTTTGTAACTAGAGCATTTACAAACAAGCAAAAAGAAATAGAAAGAATTTTATCAGAGGTGTTTAGATGAGTACCGATGGCAGCACCAATCTAAAGGGCTTTACTAGTGTATTTCAGCATACACTAAACAATGACATATTAGATGGACTGGTTGAATTTTTTGACTGGGCGTTGCTAGAAAAGGGAAATTATTTTAACGTTACAGTTGGAGAGCAGGCGCCAAACGGAGAAGATTATAGCAGGTTAAGGCCAGTTTCAGACCCAAGATTTACAGACGGGCAGGCTTGGGAGGGCTTTAGATCGAATTGGGTTTGGCAAACGGGTGTGAGTTACTCACCTTCGCCTTTAACTTCCAACAATGGTGGATACCCCGGAATATCTGGAATTTATGTTGATGACACCTTTTACCCATACAATACCGCTGGAGCTTATGCTCACCACATAGATTACTACAATGGTAGAATTGTTTTTGATAACCCTATACCAACTGGGTCTAAGGTTCAAGTGGAATTTAGTTACAAATGGATAAACGTAACCTATGCCTGTAATTTACCTTGGATTAGGCAGATCCAACAAAACTCTAATCAGCCCGATTCAAATTTTATTGACGGTAAGGATGCGGACGTTCAGATACCACCAGAGTCCAAACTACAATTACCCACTATAGCAATAGAGGTAGTTCCTAGTAGAAGATTTAAGGGGTATCAGCTTGGAGGAGGTCAATATGTCTATACAGATGTATTATTTCACTGTGTAGCGGAGGATGAAATAACTAGGAATACTCTTGTTGATATTGTTTCATTGCAAAACGACAAAACTGTAAATTTATTTAACACAAATAAAATACATGAAGATGGTGTCTATCCTTTGGATTACAGGGGCGTACCTGTTTTAAATGCTAAAGAATACCCAGAGATAGTTTTGTCAGAGGATTACAATGGAGGAAGATTACGACTTACAAATGTTCAAGTTCAGGACATGATTGCTATAAATTCCAATATTTATGGTGGTATTGTTCGTATGACAACAGAGGGAATAAAAGCAAACATTTAACTTTTTAGTGTATAATTTAATATAATTTAATCCACCGACAGGAGAGATTTAATGGCAACTACAAATTTAAGTAATGATAGAGTGTTTTACGCAACGCAGGCCGTTGCTATTGCACCAAGAGGAACCGCTCCAGAAAATTACACCGGCGTTCATGCTGCTCATGGTGTTCAAAGTATTGGTATTACCACAAACTTTAACCTAGAACAAGTCTTTGAACTTGGTCAGCTTGAGATCTACGAGAATGTAGAGGGTATTCCAGACGTTGAAGTAACGATGGAAAAGGTTATTGATGGATATCCGCTTCTTTATCACATGGCAACTACAGGCGTTGGCGGTGAAGCTATTGCCTCTGATGCTACTGGCGTTTTCCTTTCTAGATCAAAAAAGCGCTGCGACGTTCGCCTTGGCATCTTTGAAGAAGAAAAAGGTAACAACGCTGGCTCTGCTGTAGCGTCGGGCGCATTTACCAGCAGCGCAGCAAATCAGTCTACAGAAGTTTATCTCTCCGGTATGTTCTTAAACTCTGTTAGTTACACCGTTCCCGTGGACGGTCCAGCGACAGAAAGTATTACGTTAGTTGGCAACAACAAGCAGTGGCTTCACAGTTCCCTTGCAGCCGCAGAAGATGGCATTGGTCCATTTGATCAAATGGCTTTAACTACTTCCGGCGCTGGCGCATTTTATGGAAGTGGAAATGCTAATGATCCTTTAAATAGCTTTGACGGACTTGATGAACCACTTGCTAGAACTTCTGGAACTGCTGGTGGATTTACACTTGCTAGTGGTGGTGTTCAAAGACGTGAAGACGTTCTTCTTAACTTGTCTACCCTTCCACAATCTATTCGTGGTGTTAGCGGTGGATCAAAAGGTAACGGCGTTGATGGCGTTAACCCTCGCGTTCACATTCAGAGTTTTTCGTGTAGTACGGACCTTGGTCGTGAAGACGTTCTTGAGCTTGGTAGAAAGAACCCATACGCTAGAACAGCTAATTTCCCAGTTGAAGTTACTTGTGATATTGAAGCTATTACCGCTGAAGGTGACTTTGTTAACGCTCTAGAAGACGGTGACGCTAGCTTGAATTTTACTAAAAACTCTGGTGAAAACACGCCCGACGAAACAATCAAGTTAGTTCTTCGTGGAGGTCAGGTATTCGATCTTGGGTCAAGAAACAGGCTGTCAAGCGTTAGTTATGGTGGAGGTGATGCCGGTGGAGGAAACGCATCGTGTACCTACAGTTACACCAACTTTAATGTGTTTGAGATTAGACATCACGGTTCATTATTGTCTGGCACTACTTATAAAAATGACAACCAGCTTTAAGGTTTGACTTAGGATTATAAAAGGAAATTAATATGAACAACGAAAACTCCCGTGATGAGGTTCTGCATGGACTTATCTGAGCGGGAGTTTCTTGTTTTTAGGATACGATCTGGGATTTACAAAGTCCCCTATAATGGATTTACAGTTAAAATATTAACACCCACTATAGAGGATGAACTAGAGTCTTGTGAGGTCTATGACCGTTCTTACTACGAGGCTATGAATGATGAGATAATGACACACGAAGAGTGTCTTGAGTGGATGATGGAAAATGAACTTTGGACATACGAGGAAGATTTAAAAATAAAACAAATAACAGAGGAAATAGAAAACTTAAAGGTTAACGTATACAAGAAATATAACAACGGTAGACTCAGGGAGTCAGCAAGGATTTATTTAAGGGCGGCAGAAGAAGGCTTGAAGCAACTGGAAAATAAAAAAAATGGCTACTACGGTAATACTTGTGAGGGTATTGCGCAATTAGACAAAAGTATGTTTTTAATTGAGTGCTGTAGCTATGTGGGCGGTGAAAAACTAGACCCTAATTCCTTAGATCTTAATAACCTCTTAAATAAATACTATTCTTTAATTTTAAAAGAGGCGGACTCTAGAGAGATTGCTAGATCAGAACCTTGGCGTTCTACGTGGGGGTTGAGAGAAACCAACACCATTAATCTTTTTAGCAATCGTGATAGAGAACTATCTGTAGATCAAAAAAACTTACTCATATGGTCTAGAATGTATGACAATATACAGGAATCTATGGAGTGTCCATCTGACAAAGTGATAGAAGATGACGATGCGTTAGACGGCTGGTTTATTGAACAAAGAAGAAAAAATGAAAGAGAAAAAGCTGTCGGTGTAATTGAAGACTCAATACAAAATGATAAAATTAAAAACTCTCAAGAGGTTATAGTTTTTGCTGACAATAAAACTGACGCTAAAACTATTCATGAGATGAACTCACCCAACTCTAAAGTAATTAAAAAAGAAAGGCAGGAAGTTATAAAAGAAAAAGGATCTGCTGTTGACCTAGATTTCGCTGACCAAAAAATGAGATTGGGGAATATGGCGCACGAACAGTTTAAAAATAAATTTAGGAGATAGTTATGGAAAATTTTGACGACTTGATTAAAAATCAGGTCGAATACAAGAGTATCAGGGAGCAAAAATATAAGTCTGACTCAAAGGACAGATTAGCTAAAATACTAAAGAAAAAAGTTCAAACAACAATGATTGGCGCCTTGAGTTCTATCGAGGAGCATCTTGGATTTCTTTGGGATTCTGACGGAGAGTTGTCAGAGCAACAACAGCTAATGTATGATTTATACCAAAAGCTAAGATCTGAAATTTTAGACAAAGGAAACACACAAGCTAGAAATATAGATGCGGAATTAAGTCAATACGACATTAAATGGTTAAGATATTCTGTTAACATTCCAGTCAAGGAAACTAATTCGGAGGAATAAGATGAAGAAATTAGAACGAGAAATAATTAAAGAGGACGGAAGTAAGGTAGACATTTATGTTAGAAAGCCCACCAATGGTGAACTAACGCGCGCCGAGAAGGTCAGAGTTAAACAATGGAGTAAATTTAAATCTGATCCCGACATTATGTCAAAAGTACAATTAAATAGGTATTTAGAAGAACGTGGTATTTGGGATAAACAAAAAGAAAAAGAAAAGGCAGAGCTAGAAAAAACTATTGCCGATTTACAGGATACCCTAAGTAGACCGGGAAAAAGAAAAGTTAAACTATCTCAAGCTAGAAATACAGCTATTGAATTACGTAAAAAAAGAGTAGAATACAGAGATCTTATTTCTGAGAAAATCGAGCTAGAGTCTAATACGACTGAATCTCTCGCAGATAACGCCCGTTTTGACTATCTTGTTACTTGTTGTACATTTTATAAAGATAGCGACGAAAAGGTGTATAATAGCGTAGGAGATTATGAGAATGATGCTACAGACATTGCGTTCACAGCAGCGGCAGCTCTAGGTCAGCTATTGTATAATTTAACAGACTCTTTTGAGGCAAGCTTGCCAGAGAATGAGTTTCTAGTTAAACAAAAATTAGCCGACAAAGAAAACCTTGCTTTAATTGACTTTGATGGTAATTATGTAGATGAAGACTTTAATGTTATTCTTAAAAAAGAAGAACTTAATGCTAAAGCGCCTAAAATTGATTATGAAAATGATTTAAGACCGGCTACTAAAAAATCTCCCGCAAGAAAGACTACCAGAACCAAAAGTACACCGGATAGTTAGATTGGATAGTGTGGTCATTATTAACTAAGGGAAATCATGGCTTCACGATTCGTTTTAACCGCGCAGGTACAACTACAAGCGCCTACAAATACCCGCCAAGTTGTTGGTCAAATACAGCGACAGCTACAAGGTGTTAGCGTAAATGTTAATCTAAAAGGCGGCCAACAGGCCGCTAAACAGGTTAATAATTTAAATAAAGCTACCAAGCAAGCCACAACCCAAGCAAATAAGATGGGTAAGGCTTTTGGTGCGTCTATACGTAGATTCGGTGCTTTTACGATTGCGACTAGGGCAGTTAGTCTTTTTACAAACGGTCTAGCTAACGCCACCAAAGAAGCTATTGATTTTGAAAGAGAGATGATTAAGATTTCTCAGGTGACTGGGAGAACTATGGATCAGTTAAAGGGACTTGAAAATACTATTACTGGTCTTGCCACCTCTCTTGGTGTTTCTAGTAAGTCTATTTTATCTGTTGGTAGAATTTTATCTCAGGCTGGTATTCAAGCTAATGACTTGAATGTTGCTCTTACAACCTTAGCAAAAACCTCACTAGCTCCTACTTTTGATGATATTACTAAAACGGCTGAAGGTGCTGTTGCTATTCTTGCTCAGTTTGGCGAGGGTGTTGGAGCATTAGAAAGACAGCTTGGTGCTATTAGTGCTGTTGCTGGTCAGTTTGCTGTTGAGTCTGGTGACTTGATTAGTGTTATTCGTCGTACTGGTGGTGTGTTTAAAGCTGCTGGTGGCGATCTAAATGAGCTTATAGCTTTATTCACAAGTGTTCGTGCTACTACTCGTGAAAGTGCTGAGAGTATTGCTACAGGTCTTAGAACTATCTTTACTAGAATTCAAAGACCTAAAACCATAGAATTTCTTAAAGAGTTTGGCGTTCAGCTTACTGATCTAGACGGTAAATTTGTAGGCCCATATGAAGCTATACGTCAATTGAGCAGCGCATTATCTGGCCTTGAACAAGGTGATATTAGGTTTGTTAAAATCGCTGAAGAGCTTGGTGGCTTTCGTCAGATTGGTAAGGTTATTCCTTTGCTACAGCAATTTGAAACAGCAGAAAGAGCGAGGCAAGCTGCTATTGAGGGCGGCAACAGTTTAAATGAAGATGCGCAAAAAGCTCAGGCCGCACTTGCTGTACAAATAGCAAAAGTTAAAGAGGAGTTTTTAGCTCTAGTAAGAAGTTTCACACAAACTTCTAGTTTTCAAATTTTTGTTAAAACATCTCTTGAGCTTGCCAGCGCCCTTATTAGAATAGCAGACGCCCTAAAGCCACTTATTCCACTTCTCGCTGCATTTACCGCTGTAAAATTTGCTAAAGGTGCTGCCGGTTTTGCTAGAGGTATTGGTGCTGGACTTGGAAGTGCTAGAGGTTTTGCTAGAGGCGGCATGGTTCCGGGGACTGGCAATCGCGACACGGTTCCTGCTATGCTTACTCCGGGTGAGTTTGTTATTCGTAAAAGTAGTGTTAATAAATTAGGTGCTGGCACACTTGCAGCCATGAACCAGAATGGATATGCTACAGGCGGTATAGTTGCTCTAAAACCTTACGATGAAGGTCCACCAAATCCAAGTACTACATCTGGCAGTTTTAGTTTTGCTGATGTTGTTTCAAAATTGCCGGGGAAAAGCTTACCAGACGCAAGTGCTACACTTTCTGAAGCGTTTAGCAAAGGAAGGCTTACAAACTCTCTGTTAGCTCAATTCGTTACTCCTAAAGGTGGAATTTCTAAAAAGAAAATAAGTGTTGATGTTCATGGGGCAGCTATTGGTGACGCGGCAGTTGGTAGTGAAACAGAAAGGTTAATAAGAGATGACTTTAGAAAAAGTGTAAATAGCAGAGGTGGAGCCATTGGTAGGTTCTTTGGATTAAAACCCTCTAAAGTTATATCCGATGTAGACCTAGATAATTTAGGAATTTCTGGAGTTATAGGTAATGCTTTTGAAGCTATCCTTGGTAGCTTTGGTGTTCCTTTTGATAAAGCTTCTGATGCAAAAGAGGGAAATGAAGCTGCTTTTGACTTTCCTTCTGGTATTGGAAGCACTATGGCTTCAAAGCTTAAAGCTAGCGCACTCGCTGATTCCCCAACGGATGCTAAAAGAACTCTTACTTCTACTTATTTAAGAGAAGTATATACAAAGAAATATCCAAATTTATTAGCAGATGAATTAAAAAAGCTTAAATTGATTTCAGTTGATGACTCAATAGATAAAAATAAAGAAAAAATATCACAGGCTTATAAAAAGAGTTCTAGTGGTGTTACAATGGGTGATAAGTCTGTTTCTAGAATTCTTGGGGTTAGTGAAGCTCAAGTAAAGAAGTTTAGAAAAGCGGGGCGCTTTGGTGTTTTAAGAAATTCTGGCGGTGGCATTTCTGGTTCGGACACTGTTCCAGCTATGTTAACTCCCGGCGAGTTTGTATTCAACAAAAAAGCCGCCCAAAGCATTGGATATTCCAACCTTAGCCGTATGAACAAGCATGGTGTCAAGGGGTATGCTGCTGGAGGTGTTGTTTCTCACGGTAGGCATTTATATGGTGATAATCCCCCTCTTGGCTCAAACTCTAGACAAAATGTAGATATTCAAAAGAAAATAATCAAGTTTAATAATGACTTTAATCAATACGCTAAGGCGTCAGTAAAAGACTTGAGAACGTTTGGTAAGAATTTTAACAAGGTTGCAAGAAGAGGTGGTTTTGGTGGATCTCAGTCTACGCCTTTACCTCCTCCTGAACCTCCTCCGGTTGAAACTCCAGAGAACTCACAACCAAAACAAAATAAAAAAGGTGGACTTAGCGATTCTAAGCTCCAAAGTCTTATAATTGCTGCTACTGGGGTTTCAACTTTTATACCACAAATAGAAGGTGCCACAGAAGGATTTGGGGCAGTCCAAAATGCTATTCCCGGAGCTGTTGCCGGAGTTGCAGCTTTACAGGCTGCTGCGTCCGCACTTGATACAGAGGCTGAGGGATTAAAGGGGACTTTCAACGGTTTGGCAAAAGGTGCATTGCAAACTACTTCAGTTACGATAGCTGCAAATAGAATAATTGATGCTTATTCTGGAGTACATGCCAAGGCAGAAGAGTCACTTAAAGCTGCAAGTGAAGCAAATGATGATGCGAGTTTAGCCGCCGCCCAAAAAGCTGCGGTTGAATCTGCTAACGCAAAATCTTTAAGCACGGTAGCGACGGGCATAACTGGAGCATTTGGAGCAGTTGCTGGAGTGGCAGAAACGATTCCCGGACCTTGGGGAAAAGTTCTTAGCGTGGGTCTTAAAGTAACGGGAGTTTTTGCTGGACTTGCTGTAAAAATGGGTATACTAGAGAAGCTGTTTGGAATTACTGGAGATCAAGTGACAGACTTCTTTGCCTCACTTGGTTTAGGTCCAACCACAGCACAAATTAAGGCTCAAACAAACTTCACAATTCAATCAGCAAGGGCGCAAAAAGCCTTAGCTGATAGCGCAAAAGAAGCGGCAGAAGAATTGAAGGAAATTGAAGCTGGAAATATCTCTGCCACAGCTAGCCTTGGATCTGGAGGCGCTGCGGCTAAAGCGGCTCAGGCTATAGGCAAACAAGAAGCGGCGGCAAAAGAATTAATTAAAGCCAATAAAGCTCAAGCCCAACAAATAAAATCCGGTACAATAAGTTCATTTATAGATACCTTTACTGGCAGAAGCGCTTCTTTAGAGCAACAAAACAAACAGCTACAAAAGGATAGTATTAAATCTAACCAAGATTTTATTGCTAGTCAAGGAGCTAGGTTTGCAGCCGCTACCAAAGAGCAGGTTGTGGCCTCGGTTGCTGCCGGTGGGAACACAACGTTCGATGATTTCCTTAATTCATTAGATCCAAGCATCAGGGCTGTTGTTGAAAATACAGATAAAGTTAATGGCAACACTAATGAGATGGATAAACTCAGAAAGAATTTTGAAAACCAAAAGAAAGCTGTTATAGAGAATATTAAATTTATTAAGGCTATGAATTTTGGCTTCAGTGAGGTCACTTCTGGTATAGCAGCTTACTCATCATCACTTAACAATCTAACTGCCGCTCAACAAACTGGATTTAGCACCGCCGCTTTTGCTGCTGAGACTCTTGGCACTGCAATATCTAGCGCTGGTAAACTTGTATCAAGCGCAGAGCTTGGGCAATCTTTAAATGCTTTAGAGGATAACTTAAAGAAATTTGGCGCAAATGCAGAGCAAATCACAAACGCTAGAGCGTTGATAACAGGTCTTAATGATTTACAAAAATCTGCTGCGGATGCACTTCTAGCTGTTAAAGCTGGATTTAAGGGTGGTTCAACTTCTCCAGAGATAATTAAAAATCAACTTAGAGACGCTATTTTGGGTTCCATACCAGATTCTAGCCCAATTAAACAAAAATTAATAGACTCATTTGGTAAATTAGAAATACCGCCAGAGGCAATTCAAGAATTCTTAAACACTGGTGATGTTAGCGTTATTCTTGATAAAGCGTTTGGTCCAATTCAAGAGCAGGTTCAAAAGCAACTTCTTGGCCCTCTTCAGGAAATGGCTAAACAAGAGAAAGTACTTATTGGCTTAACGCAGCAGAGAAGAAAAGCAGAGCAACAATTAATATCCGTACAAAAGAAAGCAATTGATGTACAAATAGAGGCAGCCAAATCTTTTGAATTCTTTGGTGGCGCTTCGTTTACTCCAGAAAAAGAGCTAGAAGCAAGAAGGCAGCAGGCAAATCTTGTACTTAGAGACGCTGGTATAGGAGGACTTACTGGAGGGTCAGCTTCAGACATTAGAGCGGTAGGAGATCAATTAGTAAGTACATTTTCTGCTCAACAGCAACTACAAAACGCAGCCGCCGCCGGTGGAGGTGGAGCATTTGGTGGCGTAGCTGGAATCGACAAAGACAGAAGAGAAGAACTTAAAGCGTCAAATGAAGCGCTTATAACATTTACAAAACAAAGTATTGAAGCGAGAAAGAAAGAGCTAGAATTAATAAACAAAAAGAATGAGGCCGAAAAACAAGCGCTTCAATCGCTACTTAGCGGCGATATAGAAAGCTTTTTCGATCAAGCCATAGGTGCTGCCGCTGGATCTGCTCTAAGAAGCGGAAATGCTGCTGTCGCTAACCTGTTTAGTGCTGGAGCTTTAGGTAAAGGCTTACAGGGGCTACAGGGAACTGGACTAAGTGACGCTGAAAATAAGAGAGCTGCATCAATAGCGTTTGGGGCGTTTGGGCTTGGTGACGATGCTGCTAGGGTGTTTACTGGAACTACTAGAGATCAGGAAAGGGTAAAATCGGAGGGTAGAGAGTTAGCTTTAATACAGGGTGAATTAGCTAGTCAGTCTGCTGAGATGGAGCAAATGACTGTGGACGCTAAAGAAGTTGTTATTAGCGCTGCTAATGTTAGATTAACAGAGATTGGTCAACAGGTGTCTTCTGCTCAAGCAGCCCTTAATTTTAGCAAAGGCGGAACGGTTTATGCAAGCAGGGGTATGTTTATACCTCGTGGGACAGATACTGTTCCCGCCATGTTAACTCCGGGAGAGTTTGTTGTAAATCGTGCCGCTGTACAAAGAGGTAACAATCTACAAATACTTAGATCAATGAATTCTAACTCTGCCCCAATTCAAGCCGCTCAGGGCTTTAGCTCAGGAGGTACAGTTAGGTATAGAGCAAATGGTTCAACCGGCCCAGAGGGTCCGGGTGGCATAGACTTCTCTAAATTTGAAGAAATGGTTAATAAATTCCAAGAGGTTACAGATAAACTTGGTAATGTAAATATTAAACACATGTTTGAAAAACTTGGCACACTTGATATTAATCATATGTTTAATGGTAATATGCAACAAGCATTTAAAGATGAAATTTTAGCAGAAGCTGGAAACATGATGTCCAGATCAAAGTTTAATAGCGATGGTAGTATTACAACTTCAGATCGTAGTGTATTAGGATAAAACAACGAATGTCATATCTTCATGAATTAGAGTGTCACTGCGTTATTGGCGGTTCTGCTGATGTAGAATCCATTGGCGCTATTGATGCTTTAATGTCTCTCGATCCAGTAAACTTTTCTGTAGATGCGGAAGCACCCACGTCTTTAGCGTCTCCGTGTAGAACTATAACGGAAGTTGAAATTTCCGACCTAAACTTTGCAGTTGGTCTTTCTGCTAGTGATGGTCAACCACCATCTTACTTTATGATTATAGATGTTGACACAGAAGTTGACGACATTGTATTAATAGGTAGTGACAGATTTGTAGTTATTAATAATGTTCCAGATATAGAAGGAAGAATAGTTTTATATCTAGCAGACGGACCTACATTTAGCGCTAGCCAAACTGGAACTGGTACACTCCTAAGAAATGTTTGTTTTGATATTTCACCTTACATAAATACAGATTTCCATCCTGACGTTACACTAGAAACGTCTTCCGCGATAGAAGACGATGATATTTTCTTACACTTATTAATAGAAACATTTAGTGAAATTGATGATGGCATAACAGTTGACTACAGTGTTAGCCAAGGGCTAGAAGCTGTCACCGAGATAGAGTCAGACTTTTTAGATAAATTCCACGGCGACTTCCCAGAATACTTTG
>Ga0209645_1000504_pt1 | contig 19993 bp, 25 predicted proteins | sample ETNvirenome_6_30_FD_184070 | JGI IMG/M metagenome (GOLD analysis project Ga0209645, IMG submission 184070) | Marine viral communities from the Pacific Ocean - ETNP_6_30 (SPAdes) (version 2) | ecosystem: Environmental > Aquatic > Marine > Oceanic | place: Pacific Ocean | collected 2013-06-19
GATATTTAGGGTAACAAGCGGTCCGAGAAAAACGGAGAACGCTCTTAAACTTTTATACCAAGCAATATACAATATCCAAAAAGGCTTGTCGATCAAGAACAGACTTAATTGCCACAAGCCTTATCCTTGTTCGTTGCGCAACACTGAACACTGCAGATAGGAACATAAATGTCAGACAAGATTAAGATTTTCACCATCAGCGACCATCCGCTGTCTCCGAGTGGTGTCGGAACACAGACAAAGTATATTATCGAAGGAATGCTAAAAACTGGAAAATACCAGTTTGTTTCTTTTGGTGGAGCCATTAAACACCCCAATCATAAACCACAAACCACTGAAGAGTGGGGGGAAGATTGGATTATTTGGCCGGTTGATGGCTATGGAAATCAGGATATGGTCCGCGCCATGATTCGTCAGCAAAAGCCAGACATTCTCTGGTTCATGACCGATCCTAGGTTTTATGAATGGCTATGGGCTATAGAAAACGAAATTAGGGCGCACGTTCCTATGGTTTATTACCACGTGTGGGATAACTACCCTTACCCTACATTTAATCGTGGCTACTATCTCTCAAACGATCACATTGCCTGTATATCAAAAGTGACTCACGACATTGTGCAAACAGTAGCACCAGAGGTCGAGTCCTCTTACATCCCCCATGCCGTCAACGGTGATGTTTTTAAGCCTCACACACAAGAGGAGATTAAAAACTGGAGAATGTCTAAAAATTTAGATGACAAGTTTGTTTGTTTTTGGAATAGTCGGAATGCTCGCCGCAAGCAGTCAGGAACTTTGATTTGGTGGTTTAAAGAATTCTTAGACAAAGTTGGGCAGGACAAAGCGTGCCTTATTATGCATACTGATGTAAAAGATCAGCATGGACAAGATTTAGAAGCGATCATTCACGAACTAGGATTGACAAACGGAGAAGTTCTCTTCTCAAGAGAGAAGGTCAATGCTAGTGACTTAGCAGGAATGTACAATATGGCAGATCTTACAATTTGTATTTCTGATGCAGAGGGATTTGGTCTTTCGACTTTGGAATCCTTATCCTGCGGTACACCCATCCTTGTAAATATGACAGGTGGACTACAAGATCAAGTAACCGATGGAGAGAAGTTTTTTGGAATCGGATTACAGCCGGCATCAAAGGCAATAATTGGATCTCAACAGGTTCCCTTTATTTATGAGGATCGCCTAAATAAGGATGATTTTGTGAATGCTTTGGTAGAATTGTATGAGATGACACCCGAAGCAAGAAGAGAACTAGGGATGTCTGGCCGAGCATGGTCTGAGGATTTCTTTGGATTCGATAAATTTATTCAAACATGGGATGATCTTTTTACATCAATTGTAGAGAAAAAAGGCTCCTGGGATGATCGTCAAGGTTACAAGTCATACGAAGTGAAGGTGTATTAATGTCAAGAACAGTATTATTAAAAGGACCGGTCCTATCCCGATCGGGCTATGGAGAGCAAACCAGATTTGCTTTGCGATCTATCCTATCGAGGCCGGATTTATTTGAGGTTTATATAATCAATATCCCCTGGGGGAAGACAGGACAAATCTCATCCACTAACGAAGAGTCAGAGTTTATTCATGAAAATATTATTAAGACCCAGGAGTATGTGAAGCGTGGAGGTCAGTTTGATATTTCATTGCAAGTCACGGTACCAAATGAATTTGAAAAAATTGCACCAGTAAATATTGGATATACTGCTGGAATAGAGACGACAAAGGTATCCCCTGAGTGGATTGCTAAGTCCAATGAAGCAGTAGACAAAATTATTGTTGTTTCCAACCACTCAAGAAAAGTTTTTGAACAGACAAAATATGATGTAAAAGATCAAAACGGCAACGAACATAAAGGTTGGGGACTTCAAGTGCCGGTGGAGGTGGTGAACTACCCAGTTAGATTGTTTGATGCAGAAGAAGTTGACATTGATTTCAAAACTAGCAGTAATTTTCTTACGGTAGCTCAATGGGGACCTAGAAAGAACTTGGAGAACACAATCAGATGGTTTGTAGAAACTTTTGCAGACAATGAAGAAGTTGGTCTGGTGGTAAAAACAAATACGGCATCTGATTCGGTAATGGATAGAGAGTTTACTCAGAGGCGCCTAGAAGCGCTTCTAAGCGGTTATAAAGATCGCAAGTGCTCTGTATATCTAATTCACGGTGAAATGTCTCCTGGGAACTTAGCGTGGCTCTACGAGCATCCTACAATGAAGGCTATGATAAACATTGGTCACGGTGAGGGTTATGGGCTCCCGCTCTTTGAAGCTGCATATCACGGCCTTCCTTTGATAACTACGACATGGTCCGGTCAGATGGACTTTATTTGCAAGCCTAATAAGAAGGGCAAGCAAGTCCCAAGAGTAATCAAGGTAGATTATGATCTTAGGCAAGTGCAAAAGGAAGCAGTCTGGAAGGGAGTCATCCAGCCAGATTCTAAATGGGCGTTTGCAAAGGAAAAATATTACAAGTCTGCTCTAAAGGATTGCCTAGAGAAAGAAAATCACTGGAGAAAAGAAGCAACAGCATTGAAAAACCATATTCTAGCAAACTTTGGTGAAGAAAAACTTTACAATGAGTTTCTGGAGGCAGTTGGATTGGAAGATCCGTATGCGTTCTTGCATGATCAGAGTATTGATGATCTTTTTGCCGAACTAGAAAATAGCGAATGATTATTTTTGTTGCAGATGCTTTTGTCGAAGATTATGTTGGTGGAGCAGAATTAACGACTGAAGCACTCATCAAAGCTAGTTTTTTGCCGGCCTATAAAATTCATTCTAGGTCTGTAACTCCTAGTTTGATGAATCAAAATAAAGATAAGTTTTGGATATTTGGAAATTTTTCTAGTTTAAGCCAAGAATGTATCTTGTATGCGGTAAAGAATCTTCAATATTCTGTATTGGAATATGATTATAAGTATTGTATCTATAGGTCTCCTGAAAAGCACGAAGCACACGAAGGAGGCTGTAATTGCGCGACTACAAAGCAAGGTAAGTTAATTTCTATTTTCTATGCTAAAGCATTACTGACTTGGTTTATGTCACACAAACAGCGCCAGCATTATGTAAATAAGTTTTCATTTCTTAAGTCCTCAAACTGTAAGGTTCTTAATTCTGTTTTTTCTGACGAAACGTTAGATTACATACAAACACTGGACACTACTAATAAAAACGATAAATGGATCATAAGTAATTCTCCCTCGTGGATTAAGGGAAAAGATATAGCTGTTAAATATGCTATTGAGAACGGTCTGGATTATGAGTTGGTCTGGGGCCTTAATCACAAAGAACTGTTACAAAAGTTGGCTGTGTCGAAGGGTGTTATCTATTTGCCCCCTGGCGCCGACACATGCCCCAGATTTATTATGGAAGCTAAAATGCTGGGCTGCGAATTGGTGTTAAACGATTACGTGCAACATAAGGATGAAGAGTGGTTTAGCACGACTAATACTACAATGCAACACTGCCGTAGCAGAACAGAAGAGTTTTGGACTACACTGGAAAACAGTTGGAATTTTACGACTCCAAAGACATCTTGCGACAACGAAAATACAAAATTTAATATAGTGGTACCGTTCTATAATTGTGAATCGTGGATTTTGAAGTGCCTGAGAAGCATAAAAAACCAGAGGTACAGTAATTATAAATGTTTTATAGTTGATGATATGTCTACCGATAACTCATCAGAATTGGTAGAAAAGTTTATTAACGGAGACGATCGCTTCAAGCTTATTAGAAACAAGAATAAAAACTTTGCATTAGGAAATATAGCAGCTGTGTTGAATAGCTCAGAACATGATGCTGAGGATGTTAACATTATTTTAGATGGAGATGACTGGCTTTCATCTCGTAATGTTTTGGGTTATTTAAACACTGTTTATGATAGTGAGGATTGCATGATGACATATGGAACTTACGTGTACTATCCCAACGGAGCAGTCGGGATTGAGCCATCTCAGTATCCACAACAAGTGGTTGAAAACAATACATTCAGACAAGATCAATGGCGAGCCTCACACCTAAGAACATTTAAGCATCTTCTGTGGTTAAACTTAGATATGAAAGATTTACAGAATGACAATGGAGACTATTATAAGACAGCGTATGACCAAGCTTTAATGTTGCCGCTATTAGAAATGAGTGGCGAAAGAAGCAAATACATTGATAAGATAATGCACGTCTACAATAGAAGTAATCCACTAAATGTCGATAAGACAAAACAACAGTTACAGCATGCCACAGCAATGAAGATAAGAGGCAAAAAGCCATATCGGAGAATTGATTGAGACTCAACGTAGACAATGTTAATTTTTCAAGTAACTCAGGTCCCAATTCTTTTGCGGCGAAGTTGCTACCTTACCTTGCAAAGAATGGAGTGGAGGTTACGCCTAAAAGCCCCGACGCACATCTTTGTTTTATAGAGTCTCCAAGGTCTCATTATGATGCCCCAATGGTCCAGAGGCTTGATGGAATTTATTTTAATACCAGACAGAACTTTGAGAGGCAGAACCACAACATTAGAAGAACATACGACATGGCTGATGGAGTTGTTTTTCAGTCTCGGTTCAACGAAAAACTAATATCAAAATACTTTGGACCCCATAAGAACTATCAAATTATACATAACGGAGCCGACCTAGGAGCGATTGAGAAGGCGCCAACTTTTAATCTAACAAAGTATGAAAATCTGTGGGTCAGTGCAGCCTCCTGGCGCCCTCACAAAAGGTTAGGGGACAATGTAAGATATTTTCTAGAACATTCTGGCGCTAAGGATATTATGATAGTAGCTGGTGATGTGCCAATTAAAGACAGGGTGGTGGATGACAAGGTCCGATACATAGGAGTGTTAACTCAGACACAACTGTACTCCCTGTATAAAAGATGTCAGACCTTTGTACATTTAGCTTGGTTGGATCATTGTCCCAACGTTGTGGTTGATGCAAGAGCTGCTGGTTGTAGAATAGTATGCTCTAGCGCTGGCGGCACCAAAGAGATTGCTGGATTAGATGCTACTGTTGTTGAAGAGGAAGAGTGGGACTTAAATCCGGTTGATCTTTATAACCCTCCTGTTGTAGATTTTAATAGAAAAGTTAAAAATACTTTTGATTGCGATTATAATATAGAAAATGTAGCTAAGAAATACATTCAACAAATTGATTCATTACTATGAAAGTAAATTACTTTGATTTAGGGCTGTATAAAGGTACAGAAATGGGTTGGATGATAAATAAAATCTTTCCCAAGCTTGGGATAGAAAATTACTCTGCCTATGGCTTTGAGGCTTGTGGAAAATATTGTAAAGGCATATCAAGACGTTACGATTCTAACGACAAAGTAAAAATAGAGCATTTAGCAATATCAAATGAGGAAAAAACAATTCGATTGTATAAATCTAATAATGCTGTCGGACATTCAATTTATCCAACAAAGCGAAACGTTAATCAAAAGAAATTTGAGGAAGTCCGCGCAATGAGATTTTCGGAGTGGGCAAGACAAAATGACATTAATTTTAAATCTTGTTTTAATATTATGAAAATAAATATTGAAGGCGCCGAGTGGCCTCTATTCCAAGATCTTGTGTCAACAAAGATTATTAAAGACATTGATATTTTCTGTGGTGCTGGACATGATGTTAAAAAAGTAGGCGAGCTTAAGGAAATTGTTAATGACTACTACAAGTTATTGGAAGATCATAACGTTCACCTTTACAGATTTACAGAATACAAGGCACCGCTAAATGATGACCTTGCAAAAATTATACGCAAGAAATATATGGAAAATACATGAAAAAAATATTGTTTGTAACCAGAGGAAAAAGCATTAGCACTGGCTCTTATAGAATTTGGGTTCATGATTTAAATGACTATTTTAATGAGTTAGGCTTTAATTCTTCCATATTCAATGGAAATCCTAAAGAAATTGACGACGCTGATATTGTAATATGCGGCAAAAGCGCGCCTGATGTAGCTGTAGCGATTAAGAAGAGGCACCCAAGTAAAAAGGTGGGTATTATAAATCTTTCATGTGACAAGAAAGGCTTGCCCATAGATTTTGTGATCGTGGGGTCCCTAGAAGAGATGGACAGTCTATCACATTATAAAAATGTTTTATTGTATCCCTTGATTGAAAAAATGTATCAAGACCCAGCAGATTACAAACAACATCAGAACTCCTCTACTCTAACAATAGGGTTTCATGGTCATTATCCACATTTAAGCAAATTTTCGCCTCACCTCTGTCAGGCGCTAGAGGCCATGGATAAATTACACAACATTAAACTAAAAATTATAACTTCAAATGTTGGGTTTGATTGGAAAGTTGGAAAGCCAAAAATAAAAAATATTTCCATGAAACCGTGGGATATAAAAACAATCAAGCAAGAAATACTTGATTGCGATGTAGGCGTGGTGCCAAACATAACAAGCCTAAACTTAAACGATTTGGGACTCAAAACATCAACTAATCTGGGACTGTACGATACGGATCACATTGTAAGAATGAAGAATAAGTCAAACGCTGGTCGTTGTTTTGTACTGCATCAGTTGGGGATCCCTGTGGTGGCGGACCTTACCCCGAGTAACTTTCATATTATGGGCGATCCGGAGTGTGGATCAATTGCAATGAGTAGGGATGGCTGGTTAAAAGCATTAATTAATTTAACAGATCCTGAAACAAGGCAAAGAATGGCAGACAATGCCAAAAGAGAGTTTGACAGACTGTATGATCCTCATGTTTGGGCCCGCAGGTTGTATACAAATTTATTGGAGATTTAAAATGAATGAAATTAGCAGAGGAGTATTATATATCGTATTTGGAGACAACTTTATCAAAGAGATGAAGTTCTCTGCCGAGTCTGTCAAGAGGTATAATCCAGACTTACATATTACAGTCTTTTCAGATAAAAAATTTGATTGTGAGTATGTAGATGAAATCAGAAAAATAGAAGTAAAACATTTACGACCAAAAATAGATTATATTGCAGACGCCCCATACGACCAAACCCTGTTTCTTGATACAGACACTATCATCAACCATAGCTTAGATGATTTGTTTGGAATTTTAGACAAATATGATATTGCTTTAGCACATGATTTAGCCAGAAAGAGAAAAAAGTTTTTTCACTCGATTCCGGAGTATGGAAAGATCCCTTACTCTTTTTCGGAAGTTAACACAGGTGTTATTGCTTTTAATAGGAACGAAAAGACTCTAAACTTATTTAAGATGTGGAAAGAAAACTTTTATAAGTATTACCACGTAGTTCCATGGGATCAGCCATCGTTTAGAGTTTCTGTATGGAATAGCGACGTATCAATGTATGTTTTACCAGTTGAATATAACATTAGAAGCAAGGCCAACAGAGCAAAGCAAGTAAGATTCCACAAGGAGTTCGGAGAAGAACACTTAAAGCCAAGAATCTTTCATATGCATGCGGACACTAGAATTAATCAAGGTAAGTATGAAGTGAACTCTCTGAAAGAGGCACTAGAAATTTGTAAGAAAAATTTTATGAGATATTAAGGAATAGAGATGGATTTTGTTAAACTCATAAAGAATATGAAAGCTCAAGGACATGGGCTAATGTCTGAAATTCAATATCTTAATGTTGCCTATGTGATAGATCGACTGGCTCCGTGCAACTTTTTAATTTTTGGTCTAGGTGAGGATGCACCCGTATGGACTAAAATTAATGAAGGTGGGCGAACAACATTCATAGAGGATGACAAAGAATGGATAGCTAAGTTTAACGATAAGGGTCTTGAGATTTACGACGTTGAGTACAACACACTAGGTGAAAACTATAAAGAAATAGGATTCGATAAAGAAAATCTAACCCTCACTCTACCAGAAGAGGTTACTTCTACTAGTTGGGATGTAATTTTTGTCGATGGTCCACTAGGACACAATCCTCCTAGACCGTTCAAGGGGCCAGGACGAATGAAGAGTATTAGCGCGGCTCATGATCTTTTGAGAGATAGTGGCGTCTGTATTGTAGATGATATGGGGCGTCTTATTGAGAGAACGTATGCAAATCATTTCTTTGGTGAAGAAAATATGCACAAAATTGTAGAGAATAAAGTGGGAATTTTTAAAAAAGTATCGCGGGATAGAACTAGTGAAAAAATTAAATAATCTTGTTTCTAATAAAACTGTAGCTCTTGTTGGGCCGGCAGCATACATGCAAAATTCTGCTCTGGGCTCAGAGATAGAAGATCACGATATCGTGATAAGAATTAATAGAAGTATCGAGACAACAAAAAAATATCCAAAAGATATCGGAACTAGAACAGATATACTATATTCGTGCCTGATAGAAACATCAATGCAGGCAGGAATGCTAGATGTGGATGAGTTGTACAATCTTCATGGTGTAAGGTTAATCTGTTGCCCTCCTGAGTCTACCTATCAAGGTATTTCATACGCCACCGACTACCATCACATGGTTAATAAAGACACAGTAAAGAGACTAGAAAAAAGGATGCCTGTAAGAATAGTGGATCATGAATTCCACACTGATTTGGCCATGAAGGTTAAGTGCCGTCCCAATACAGGGTTTATGGCAATCTATGACTTGTTGAGAAGTGAAGCAAAAATCGTTTCGATATATGGATTTAGTTTCTATTTGGATGGATTTATCCCGGGCTGTAAGTCGGGTGTCGAGGAAGAAAAGGGTTGCACTGAACAGGAATTTGCCAATATGGCTTTTAACTCTAAGAGACACATTCAGAAAAATATGTGGAAATATGCGAAAGTAACATTGCCAAATATAGAGAATGTGAAATTAGACAACACTCTTACAAAAATTCTTAGTATGGAGTCGCTTGACAGAGAAGAGTTTTTACAAAAAGTAATTTAATGTCTATTTTTATACCTATTAAAGAACAATCCCAAAGGGTACCTAACAAGAATTTTAGAATATTAGGTGAAATGCCTTTGTATGAGCGTTGCCTATTGAAGCTCAAAGACCATAAAGTTTTTGTTGATACCGACAGCGATATATTGATTGACAATATCAAAAGCAACCCTCTCTTGGCGCACGTTACTGCATACTCTAGAAGAGAGGACTTGAGAGGGCACGATGTATCAGTCTGTGATTTAATAGAAAATTTTATTGTTAACTTTAAATTAACTAATGAAGTTATATGCCAATTACATGTGACATCTCCATTTCTGACAGAATTAACCATAAACAAGGCAATATCATTAATGAAAGAAGAATATGATTCTGTAGTAGCTTGCAATCTTTATCAAAACAGACTGTGGAGAAAAGAACAGTACGGGTATTGTCCGATTAATCACAACCCTTGCAAGCTTGAGCAGACCCAAGACTTACCAGTTTATTATGAAGAAAATTCACTATTTTATATTTTTAATTCAGATAGTTTCTTAAAGACAAAATTAAGAATAGGAACAAATCCATACTTTTACCCGTGTAACTTTCCAGAAAATCTGGATATCGATAATGAAGATGATTGGAGCCTTTGTGATACATTAGTAAAAGGAGGGGTAATTAAATGAAACTTTGTTGGCAGCAAATACCATCAACTGTGATATCGGATATTCTGTGTCAGAACAAGCTAGACGGAGTTGTCTTAGACACAGAGCACAGTGCGTTTAACCCAGAAATCTTATACGCTTGTATACAAATCATAACGTTAAATAATAAAAAAGCTTTCGTTAGACTTACGGAGGTTGATAAAACTCTCATAAGGATGTGCTTAGATGCTGGCTGTTCTGGGCTGATATTCTCAACAGTTGAAAGTCTAGTAGATGCTCAAAAAGTCCTAGAGTTTAGCAAGTATCCATCACAAGGCGGAAGTCGAGGGTTGGGGCTTGTTAGACAAAATTCATGGGGTAAAGATGGGTTGATTACTGAAGAACCTGTTCTCATAGCACAAATAGAAACTGTGACCGGCATTAACAACATTAAGGATATATGGTCACAGGGAGTCTTTGATTTTTGTATGATAGGTCCCTATGATTTATCAGCTAGTTTAGGTGCCCCAGGTAATTTTAGTTCCAATTCATTTCTACACGCCGTCGATAAAGTAAAGAGCGTCGTAGGACTAAAAAATATGGCTGTCCATATCCCAAACGATGTAAGATCACAGTTAAAAAAATATGATGGTTTTGGTATAGTTGCTTTAGGAATGGACACTACGTTTATTTTGGAAAAGTACGAAGAGGTTGAAGATGCTTAATTTTGAAAATCTAGATGAAAAATTTGTTAAAATTGTTAACTCCCCTGAGTGGGTAGAACTCCAGAAAAAGTTTAATAGTTCAAATGATATATATGTTTTGGGTCACGGGGGAAACCTAGCAGTTGCTGATCATGCAGCGGTTGATATTACAAGACTCTCAAATGGTACTAAGAACGCAATGTGTCCCGGTAGTGGCGTTGTAGCAACTTCATTAATTAATGATTCAAGTTTTGAACAGTGGATGGTGCAATGGCTGGCAAGCAGAACCTCTACGAGGAACAAAACACAAATGAGAAGATCGCTAGTGTTGGGTGTCTCATCTTCTGGTAGCTCCACAGATGTTATTAAAGCCCTGCAGTGGGCGAATGACCAAGGAATGAGTATTGCCGTTATTTCGTCTGTAGGGCTTCCATTGGAGATTCCTAATCTGACACAGGTTATTCTTGGAGCTGAGTACTACCACACGGCTGAAGTTTTAACTCTGCTCCTCACGTACCAGCTAACACACGGCTCTGGAAACGTGTGCCCACCTATAGGGAAGAATTCGCCGGAAGAGCTAGAGAAGCTAAATTGGAAAGGCGGAAAAATCCGAGAGCATAGTTATCCTGACGAGCAGGTTAATATTGGTGTTGATTTTGATGGCGTTATACACAAATGTTCTAAGGGATACTATGATGGAACAATTTATGATGACCCCATAGAAGGGTCTTACGAGGCGCTGCAGCAACTTTCTGAAAAGTATACTGTCATAGTCTACACCTGCAAAGCCCGGGCAGACCGTGGCTTGGTGGACGGTAAGACAGGAACACAGTTAGTTTGGGAGTGGTTGGAAAAACATGATATGGCAAAATTTGTGAGTAAGGTTACCGCCGAAAAGCCAAGAGCAGTTGCCTACGTTGACGACAAAGGGTTTCACTTCTCCAGATGGGATGAATGTATCAAAGAACTTAAGCAAAAAGGTGTACTATGAAAAACGGGTTTTTTACTCGCTGGGAAAGATTGTGGGCAGAAAATAAAATCCACAGTTCACACGATGTTTATCCCGAGTTAAACAAAAACAAACTATCAGGCAATTATTTTATTGATGAAATAGTATTCAATACAGAGGAAGTTGTGTGTGTTGATGTTGGGGCGGCGCAGGGCTATTTTATTTTACAAAACCACGAAAAGTTTGATCGAATTTATGCATTTGAGCCCTGTTACCCAAATTATGTGAAATTGGCGCAAAATTTGAATGCCTTGTACATGAATGAGAAAAAGAACGTAGCATTTTTCAATGTTGCATGTTCTGGTAACGAAGACATCAAAATTGAAAATTTTTCATTTTACAACCATGGAAGTCCTTATGGATCTTCCCTAATAGACAAAGCAGCTATTAAGAAAAGCAACTCTCAACATTCTGTTATCTCTCTAAGTTTAGACAACCTCTTTACGTTGATTGGAGAGGACCGCATTAATTTTTTGAAGTGTGACATAGAGGGCAGCGAGTTTGACTTTCTTTGTGGAAAGGACATTAGCAGAATTGATGTTGTTTCAATGGAACTTCATAGAGGCACCTTGGGCAATAAGCGAGCGAAGAATCTTATCGATTATTTTAAGAAAAATAAATTCAAACCACATTACGTGTCTCGTAAATTTGATGTTAATGGCGAATGTCTTTTCATTAATAAAGAGGCCCTCGCGGAAAAAAGAGTGGTTCTATGAAAAAAATGAAAGTGTACATTGTCACTTACAAAAGAAGTGATGTTTTAAATGATACATTGCAAAAATTATTTGAATCTGATTTTTCCGATGTGCCAAATACAGAGGTTAATATTATTAATAATCACTCTGATTTCTATCTTAGACCTGAGTTTATAAATAAAGTAAATGTGCTTCATAATGTATTGAGGCCCGACTGGTCAAACGGCAATGTTTCGGAGAATTACAATCAGGCATTTATTAATGGCATCGTAAACCTGAACAAGCCGGACACAGAAATCTTAGTCACATTACAAAACGACGCTGTTGTGCATCCTAATTTCTGTGCTAATTTAAATGTACTCTTTAATCAAAAGGGTTATACGTTTGTCACGGGTTTGTGTGGCGATACAGTCACAGCATATAAGCCCGAGGCGGTTAAAAAGATTGGTATGTGGGATGAAAACCTTCCTGCGCAGTATAAGGAAACAGATTACTTTTTGAGAGCCCTGATTCATAATAAAGAAAAATCTTCAATAAATGACATAGTTCACGGGATCAAGCTGAACCACGAACCAGACTACCCAATAGAATCTTTTGAAGATCGTAACTTTGTAACTGTGAAACAAGATGGTAAGAATATCATAAAAAGAAAACCTGACGATGCGGAACAGCAGAAAATATGGAACAACAGCCGCGGCGGCATCTACAAGGTTACAGCTTGGAATTACTTCTATCATAAATGGGAGGGAACTTGGAGACATGGTAACCCAATTCACACTTCCGAGAAGCAAGGGTGGATTAAAAACTGGGACGATGCAATGTTGGAAGAGCCCCCAGATATTAAGAAATCAAAAATCAAGATTCCAATTAGATATATATATTTTGAAAAAGACCTGAATTTACCTAAGCTTAATTATCTGTCTTATGATAGACCGCAAGGAAAGTAGCAAGAAGGTGCGAAATGATCATAAAAAAGATGAACGGACATTCGGGCTGCAGCGTTTATTTGTGCCAAGACAAAGATAGAAAATATATTAGAAAAATATCTTCCACGACAGAGTACAATGATCGTTTGCTAAAGCAAATGCAGAAGCAAGAAAACTTCGATCATCAGACCTTACTCTCGCCAGAGGTTTATGGTTCTGGATATATTGACAATCTTTTTTATTTTGATATGGAATTTGTCCGCGGCGCTCCAATGCACAATTATGTATCAATAAACAATATGAACAGCATATTGCCAATGTTTGATAAAGTGTTCGACTATTTGCAGGTAACTGGATCAAAAAATGGGGATATCACCGCAAAGATAGCGCAAAAATTAAAATCCCTGGAACCAGCATTGTCAGAAGAGATGGTAAAATATTGTGATTATTGTAGAGACCATGATTGGACAAACGTTCCCCTATCAGATAATCATGGAGATCTTACTTTTGAAAACATAATAGTTTATAGAAGTAAGTTGTATTTTATTGATTTTCTTGATTCTTTCGTGCAAACAAAATATATTGATTATGCCAAGATGATGCAAGATCTAGTTTTAGATTGGTCTTGGAGGCATAATATGAATAAGCCATTAATAAAGACTATCCATCTACATAATAAAATGCTGGAGGTGATGTCTCAAGAACAAATTGAGGCATCAAAAAGATTGTTAGTATTGAACTTATTAAGGATTGTCCCATACTCAAATAAAATAACATTAAAATATCTGCAAAATAGATTACAATATCTTAGTGAGACTTTCGGTATATAAATCATGTCTAAAAGAACAACTTTAATTATCCCTGCTGCTGGTAAATCAAGCAGATATCCAAAGATGAAGCCTAAGTGGTTATTGACACATCCCACCGGCAATTTAATGATAGAGCAAGTCTTAAAGTCATCTGATTATCAACGATACGATAGGACGGTCATTACCGTATTAAGAGAGCACTGTCAAAAGCATGAGGCAGACATAATACTAAAACAAATTTTTGGGAACACAGTAGAGATTGTAATTTTAGAAAAGCCAACAAGTTGCGCCGCAGAAACTGTCTATGAGACAATCTTACACGCTGGTATTACAGGGCAACTAACAATCAAAGACTCTGATTGTCTTGTGGAAAGAACATACTATCCCGTTAAGAATCACATAGTAGGCTTAACTGTTGATTCAAGAGTGGACATCGACAGACTACAACAAAAAAGTTTCATTATTAAAAATGATGATGATGTTATAGTTGATATCTTAGAAAAAGAAATGGTCTCAAATGTTATCTGCTTGGGAGTTTACTCCGTGGATTCAGATGATTTTAAGAGAGCGTATAATAAAATATGTGACAGTGATGTGTATAAGCATGAAAATGAAATATACGTTAGCCATGTTATATCTTATCTCATAACATCCGAATCAGGAATTTTTGAATATGTTGAGGCTGACAAGTTTGTTGATTGGGGCACAGCCGACGAGTGGTATAAGGAGATGGCAAAGCACAATACTTATATTTTTGATATTGATGGTGTGCTTTTAGAAAATTGTGGAAAATATGGAAGCAAAAACTGGAACACACATTTTAGTCCGATAGAGGAAAATATTAGAATATTGAAAGAACTATCTGATAAAGGAAACGAAATTATTTTTATGACAGCGCGCCCCGAAGAATATTTGGATGAATTTAAGAAGTTTCTGGAAGAGCGCCAAATAAAATATAAAACATTTATCACTGATTGTAACCATAGCAAGAGGGTGATAATTAATGACTTTGCCCCTACAAATCCTTACCCATCTTGCGAAGCACTATCAATCAAAAGAAACGATAATTTAGATAAATATTTGTAGGCAAACAACATGAATGGTAGAATTTTTGAACACGAAGTGTGTAATCTAAGCAGGATTCCGATGCCAATCGTTAAGAATCCTATATACAAAACATGCTTGCAAATACAAAAAGATAACAGTATTGCAATGCGAGATACGGCGCTCTACAAACACTATCTCGATTATAATCCAAAAACCCTTTTTGATATGTACGGTGTTGTCGACAAGCTCACAAGATTTTCTAACAACGTGGCATTCTTGCCTTGGATTCACACGGCACCGGTGACGCAGTTCACTGACGTTGCTTTTATGGACAGAGAAGCTCTTTTTATATCTGAACAAGTAGAAAAAATAAGACGACTCATCAACTCGATAAGACTTTTGGGGTATACGCCAAGAGATTTTCCTGATCGAAAGGGCGGTAACATAACTGGATATTGGCTAAAGCGTGGAAAAGAACGAAGATTTTATGTCGTCTCTGGCAACCATAGAGTATCAGTATGCTTTTCATTAGATAAAAACAAATCTTATCCCTTCGCTTATGAGGTGGTAGATCACCTTAAGCCAAGAGATTTAGCTAATAGAAGAAAAGACATATTACAAACATATGACTTAAAAGACGTAGACCAGTGGCCAAGTGTCAATAGTGGGTTTTTAACTAAAAAAGAAGCCATTGCGATAACCAATATATATTTTGAGGGAAAAAATGAATAAAAAAGATTTAAAACAAAAGGTAACAGAATTAACCAAAGAGGGAGAATGGAATCACTACTATGAGCTTCCTTACGGTATTGTAACCCGACAGACACATATCGACAGTCCGGGTTACTGTATTAACAAATGGAACAGACTAAGGCCAATATTAGAATCCGTTAGAGTTAAAGATAAGACTGTAATAGATATTGGTTGCAGCGACGGATATTTTTGCATTGAAACAGTCAAATTAGGCGCTAAATATGTTTATGGGACCGATGTGGATGAACTTAGAATTAAAAAAGCTAATTTTATAAAACAAGCAAAAGGTATAAAAAATGTAAAGTTTGAAACCATGAGTCTGTACGATAGTCCTGTAAGCAAAAAATATGATATTGCCCTAGGACTGGGGCTCTTACACAGGGTTCCTGATATTGAGGGGTGCATTGAATATCTTGGAACAATAGCAGATACTCTCGTTTTAGAATTTAAGATGTTTAAAGACAAAAGAAATATTTGTTATAATCCCAATGAGAAAACGAAAACCAACACTTACAATAAGCTTTATGGCGTCCCCACAAAGTCTTTTGTTGAGACAAGATTACAAAAGTTAGGTTTTACAAATAATAAGTTTATTTTTGATGAGTCCAGTCATCTAAGATATCCAAGAACAATTTTAATTTCATCGAAAGAGTAAAAAAAGATGACCACGTATGATTACAGACAAAAATCAAAAAATATAGTTTTTGAGGATTATAAAAATAAGCACACGGGAGAAAGAGTATTCTTAATAGCTAATGGCCCCAGTCTGAAAGACACTAATCTAGATTTACTTAAAAATGAGACTACGATTGCCATGAATCGTATATCTCTTATCTACCCCTCAAACCCGGAGTGGAGACCAACGTATTACTTATTTTCGTCCACCAACGTGAGACATCCGGTTTGGGGTCGAGCATGGACAGACTCAGTTCGAACTGCTATTTCTCAAGAACAAACGACATCTTTTGTTGCCAAAATGTTTAAGCCAACTATTGACCCTCTAAACGAGTATGGAAATGTAGAATGGTTTGAATCGATGTCAGAGAAAAAGCCGGAAACAAATGGAGACATTTCGCCGCGTTGTTTTTCTACCAATATTGTCGACAGAATAGACAAAAGTGGTACCACCATGAATCTAGCATTACAACTATCATATCATATGGGATTTGAAGAGATTGTGGTTGTCGGCGCCGATCTGGGCTGGTCAGGCGACCGCGGAAGCAAAAATGATCCCAATCACTTTGATAGTTCATATCGGGCAGATATCCCTCCGGAGAAAGTCTATAAGATTAATAACCAAATGAGAAATGTTCACTCCTTAGCTTACAAGAACTTTACAGAAAGAGACAGCAGTGTAAAATTTTACAATGCCAGTGCTAAGACAGTTCTAGATGTATACCCGATAATAAACTTTGAAAGTTACATTCTAAATGATAAGGTGGAATATGAAGATGATAAGCTTAGGGAAGCAAGAGAATTTTGGGATAAAGAGCCCCAATATGGAAAATGTTTTCGTGAGATTTAAGAAAGGCAAGTAAAATGGCAAAATGTTTAGTAACCGGCCACAGAGGATATATTGGTGGCAAATTATTTTCAAAATTAATTGAACTTGGACATGAAGTTATAGGCATAGATTTACAAGATGAGGTATCACACGATGTAGCAAAAGTCTTGGCTGAAGATGACGATGGCAAATTCCATCCGTACTATGCAAACTTTGAACCTGAGTATATATTTCACCTAGCGTGCTGGCCAAGAATTGGAGAGTGTCTCAATAATCCTGTGGGGACCATGAGAAACAATGTTTTGGCTGGCAGTGTATTGTTAAACTTTGCCAACAAGGTTGGGTCGGTCAAGAGGGTTATATATTCTTCCTCTTCTTCTGTAGTTGGTAACGGTAACGGACCTACAAACCCATACGCACTACAAAAGCTAGTCACCGAGAAAGAGTGCGACATTTATTCAAACGTCTATGGCCTGGATACAGTGAGTCTAAGATACTTTAATGTCTATTCAGAAGACCAAAGAGCAGACGGACCATACGCTACCGCAATTGCTAATTGGAGAAAGTCACTTCTTAATGGTATTACTCCATTTATAACCGGGGACGGAGAGCAGCGCAGAGACATGGTACATGTGGATGACGTGGTCTCGGCCAATATACACTGCATGGAATACGCGGAGAGGTTTGACGGTAAGGTATTTGATGTTGGCACTGGAGATAACATCTCTCTTAATGAGGTAAAAGAAGTGGTTCAGCTTTATCACGATGTAGAATTTGAATACAGACCCCCCCGACCCGGCGAAGTAGAGGAGACTCGTGCTGATACTTCCCAGCTGGCTGAATACGGGTGGCAAACATCAGTAGGCATCCCGGAAGGCATGCACCGATGTTTTAACTTTACACAGGAATTATGATGGAAAAAATAGGGATTGTCGGACAGGGATTTGTTGGAACTGCAATCCGAGAGGGGATGAAAAACCACTTTCAGATTGAGACATACGATAAATTTAAAATGGACGTTTCAACTTGTACTTCTCTTAGAGAGTTGTGTGAGAAGGCAAATATAGTTTTTGCTTGCTTACCAACCCCGATGCGAAAGACGGGCGAATGTGATTTATCCATTATTGAAGACACAGTAAGAAAGATAAACGACTTTAAACTTGACAATATCGTTGTTATTAAATCAACGGTTATCCCTGGCACTACGAACAGGCTCAACAGAGAGTGCAAAGATATTCAGATCGTATTCAACCCAGAGTTTTTAACTGAGGCAAATTACATTGATGATTTTAAAAATCAAAATAGAATTATTATTGGAGGCCCACGACCAGCCACAACACAAGTAAAGAATATGTTTAGGAAAGTCTTTCAAAAAACTCCCATCGTTAAGACGGGAGCTAAGACTGCAGAGTCAGTGAAATACTTTATTAATTGTTTTCTTGCTACTAAAGTTAGTTTTGCTAATGAATTTAAGCAGATATGTGAAATCACTGGTGTAGATTATGATAAGGTAGTAGAGTATGCGCTTTATGATAATAGAATAGGTCAGACACATCTCTCAACACCAGGGCCCGATGGACGTCGTGGCTTCGGTGGATCATGTTTTCCTAAAGACTTAAATGCATTAATGTATTTTGCTAAGATAAATGACGTAAACCCAAGTGTTCTAGAAGGCGCTTGGGCAAAGAATTTAGAAGTTCGACCCGAAAAGGATTGGGAAAATCTAAAGGGCCGAGCCGTTTCAGAAGAATAAGGAGAAAAAATGAAACTTTCCAATCAAGCTGTCGGATCCCTTATGATGGCCCTTCAGAGATCACTAATGGAGCAAACCGATATTGTTCCAGTTTTACAGGAGATGAATTTTCAACTAGACCCGGAGGATTCATCGCAGTCAGAGCTGGTTGTAACAAACCCACCAGTAATTAATTTAAATAATGTTCAACTAAACGAGGAGGAAGAGCATAATGTTTAAGAAGAACGAAAAAGGACCCACTTACATCACAAAGAGCAACGCAAAGGAGCTAGCAGAGTCGATCGTGCGGACTGCAATACAAGAGCAGGCTAGAGAGCTTGAAAAGCACCTTACTGATATTGATCGAAGATTGAGGGAACTAGAGAGGCGCCGTTAGTGCCCCGATACCAATATCGCTGCAAAGCGTGTGAAGAAATCTCTACTATATACCATCCTTCATCCGAGACACAATCGGTCTGCCCAAAGTGTGATTCGGGCTCTACTCTAGTAAAACTCTTAACAACCTTTACTACAAGAAAAAAGGGAACAAAATCCAATAAGGTTGGTCAAGTTACAGAGCAATTTATTAAAGATTCGCGTCAAGAGCTGGAAGAACAAAAAGAACAACTAAATAAGAATAAATAATGTTCATTCATACTGTATTAATCATATCCCTTGTAATAAACGTGCTTTTGGGCTGGTATATATCAAGGATACTGCAGAAATTTGTATTTATATCAGATAACATGTCCGATTTGTTTTTGACCACAAAAGCATTTCATGTGTTTGTAAAGAATATGTATAGCATGGATTCATTTCACGGAGAGCCAATCATTCAAGAGTTGGTGCTTCGCATCAAAGAAGTAAATGAAGAGATGTCTAATTTTAGAGAGATATTTGAATATACAATAGACGCTGAATTAGAACAAGAACTTGAGGAAGCATTAAATGCCGAGGAAGAAGAGCAAGAAAAATCATTACTTTACGCAGGTACACGAGGACGCAATAGTTAAATACGCCCTGACAGATGACAGGGAGTTGCGATCTAAATTGTACGAAGAGTACATACAGCCTGCATTTGACGATATGGTAGACAAGATAATCTACACTTATCGTTTCACAACCTTACCAAACATTGATTATCTCAGAGCAGATTGCAAAGTTTGGTTAACAACCATCTTAAACAAATATGATCCAAACAAAGGTTCAAAAGCCTTTTCGTATTTCTCAGTTGTAACAAAGAACTGGTTTATCCACAAAGTTAAGAGAACCAAAAAGAGGCTTCAGACTGAGGTCTTTATGGAGGACGTTCTTAACGAAGCAGAC
>Ga0209645_1000505_pt1 | contig 19988 bp, 29 predicted proteins | sample ETNvirenome_6_30_FD_184070 | JGI IMG/M metagenome (GOLD analysis project Ga0209645, IMG submission 184070) | Marine viral communities from the Pacific Ocean - ETNP_6_30 (SPAdes) (version 2) | ecosystem: Environmental > Aquatic > Marine > Oceanic | place: Pacific Ocean | collected 2013-06-19
TTAAAGCTTGTTGTCTAAACAAAGGTCTGTTTAATACATCATTTAATGCCATGTTACCTCTGTTGGTTGTTGCCAAAACCTTGGAAAGCTGTAAATGCTCCTAAGCCTGCTCCAATAGATTGAGCTAATGGACTTGTAGCCGGTTGCGTAGCTGCCGTGATCGTTGATTGCGATTTTGGTCCTGCTGCATAAATGTTTGATAAAAATTCTGCTCTTTGGAACGGTTCAAACGCTTGTTGTAATTGTGATTGTCTTGCGGCATCTAAAGTTTGTTGAGCTAATTGTCTTTGTAAACCACCAGCTTGGATTAACTGATTTAAATCAGCTTGAGCCATTTGTTGTTGACCTGCACCTATTTGAGCAAGTTGAGTTCCAATATTACCTTGCAACTGCTGCTGCTGTTGTGCTGCTCTTAATGCTGTATCAAAACCTTGTTGTTGTGCCAAACCAACTTGTCCAAGTCTTGCTCTTTCTAACTCAGCTTGTGCTATACCTTCTCTACCTCCGCCGAAGGCTCCTGATCTTACTGCTTGAGCTGATAATCTATTTTGTGCTAAGGCAGCTTGCCTATTTATTTCATCAATTACTTGTGCTTGAAAAGGATTTTGAAATTGAGCTATGTTTGGTGTTTGTGCTGCAAGTAACTGTCCTATGCCTGATGTAACTGTTGGAGCACCTACTCCTGTTGTGCCTGCAGCAGTTAATCCTTGTTGCTCTAAAGTACTAAAAGGTGCAACGCCTATTGCAGGAATTGTTACTGGTTGCCCAGCAGCAGCTCTTGCTAAATCCATTAATTCTATTTTTCTTTCCTCTATACCAGGTGCTTCTCTAATTACTGATGTAGTAAATGTATTTCCACCAGATGGTGCAGGAGGTGGAGAACTACCGCCACCACCAAATATGCTTTTTACTATTGATCCCATTATAAATCTCTTTCCATTTGTATGTGTTTAACTTTCCAACCCCATTTTTTTGATACCTTTGACCAACCAGGTCTGCACCAAAAAGATAGCTTTTTACAACCATTTAGTTTAGCAAATTTACTTACCGTTGAAACTAGTTTGTCTTCCCATAAATGTCTTTTTTTTCCAGTGGTAATAATAGCCTCAAGTTGACTAAAGTTTGGTAAAGCTGCTATTCTAGTCACCATAAGTGCAAACACTTGATTTAATTCTTCTTCATCATTACCAAAAGCTAAAAACAGTTGTGCTTCATCTTTTTTAAGTAAATCTTTAATATGATGTGCGGATGCAAAGCCACCTGAATAATGTAAAGATTCAGTAACCATAAATTCACATAAAGGCCAGAACTTATCTATATATTGTGGTTCTACAGATAAAATATCTACTTGTGGTTTAATTAACTTTTGCTTGTGCATTTCTACTTCCTTGTAATAAATCAAAAACTCTCTTGTAACGTTTTTGTTGTTCATAGAAGTATGAAGCACCTTTTTCACGCATGTCCTTAAAACTATTTGGATTTGCACCTGCTATGATTCCTGCTCCTAATACTCCATCTGCTCTTGTTACAAACTCTCCGTCTGCTAATTGAGCTAACATTGTATCCTCGTCTTTGTTTCCTGTGCCAGATCCGTCTTCAACGTATCCTTGAGCTCTAACATAATTGTTAGAATCGTTTTCATCATGAGTAACTTTGCTAGGTAAGAAATTTACACCTCCTTGGTTAAATTTTTTTATTGTAGCTAAGCCTCCTGTATTAAAAGTATTTTTTGATAATTCAATATTACCTACTGTAAATTCTGGGTCTCTACCTGCTTCAGGTATATAAGGTTGTTCAAAAGTTTTTTCTTCTCCTGTTACAGGGTCAATGTATTTTAATCCACCTCTTTGTCTTTGTAATTCAGCAACTCCTAAATTATAAGTTGGTGTATAAACATCTATTGGTTTTGGTTCAAAGGCACCACCTAAGTATGTGCCAGCTGCTATTGCTGCAGCAACTTTACCAGGACTGAATTCTAACTCACCTGTAAAATCACCTGCTTTAGTTAATCTTTGTCTGAATAATAATTTTTGTAATGCATTCATAGGAGCTTTTTGACCTCCAGGTCCACCAGTTCCTGCAGCTGCCGCAGCTGCTTTTTGTGCTGCCTGTATGCCCGATAATTGTTGCGAATAAGTTTGTCTAGCAAACTCATCACCCATACCAAAGCCGTCACCTGTAAAAGGTAATCCTAATGATTGACCAATTGATGTCTGTGCTAAATTTTGAAAAGGTGCTGTTTGTAAAAGAGGTTTAAAACCTGCTTGCTGTACTCCAGGAACCATTTGGCCACCCTGGTATCCAAGATATGCTCCTGTCGCTCCTGCCAATAATCTCTGAAGACCTGATCCACCAGCGTCTTTAGAGGCTTTATATCCTTTATATCCTCCGTAGGCGGCTAGTGCGTAGGGTAAAAATTGTAACATATATCGAGTTTTCCTTAAAATTAGCTAATTAGGAAATATTACCATTTTAGAATTCTTTAATCAACTCATCAGCGAAGCATGCTGTATATTGGTGTTCTCCAATGTGTGATATGTAATCATTGACCAAACAATAGCATTTTCCACCAATATCTCTCCACCTCTTACAAAAGGCAAAATCCTCTCCTAAATAAGTCTTTGTCTTAGGATCGTGTAAAGTATCAAAAAAATTGTAAAAATATTTAACCCTCTCATTTTTACCATTAATAACATTATCTTGAACGATTTCAAAATCAGGATATTCTTTTATCATTTTTTCAAATACTGATCTCTTAATCATCATAAAACCTGTGGGTGAATGGGTTACCTCTATTGCTCCATCTTTAACCTCTATACTCTCTGCATTTGCCACTTTGAACGGATACCTATAAAATGCTTTATACTTTAAATCATCTACTGTTTTTATTTTATTATTTTTAATCATATATAAAGCTTTATCCCAACACATGTCTTTCAATGCATATGGCACAGATATTACATCTTTTTTTGCATCTAATAATCTAAAAGCACTCTCAGGTTTAAATCCTATATCAGAATCTATAAATAATAAATGACTCATGCCACTTCGTAAAAAAGCAGATACACATAAATTTCTACCTTGTGTGACTAATGATGATTTATATAATTGAAATACTATTTTTGTTTTTTTCTTTATAGCTAGTTTTTGTAATTCTAACAAAGACTGTGTATAGTGAATACTTACTTCTGAATGAACTGGAGTTGCAACAAACAAACTATTCTCATTTAACTTTTCTTTCTCCTCGTCTTTATTAAACCAAAGTGGTTTAGAATTTGGATCGTTTTTCATGTAATAGTCCTTCTAAGAAATTAGTCCATTCTCCTTTTCTTCTCTCCCAAGAATAAAACTTATTAAAAAATTGTTGTTGGCTTTTTAAAAACTGTGGCACAGAACCTTTATATAAATAAGCATTCACTTCATCAATAGAAAAAGCAAATAATTGTGCTAGTTGTTTATAGTCTTCAGTATAATTTATATAAACAGGCCACTCAGAGCAAGTTTCAAATAATGCACCATAGTTAGTAGTGATCATATGTAAACCTGAAGCTAAAGATTCAATAGCAGAAATACAAGATGTTTCTTCCCATATGCTTGGAAAACAAAACACATCATAATTTTGCAATCTTTTTCTGATCTCATCATTACTCACATATCCTATGTAATTTACATTAGGTAAAGACTTTGCTTGATCATATAATTGTTTATATTGATCATCGTTTGAAGACTTAAACTGATCTCCATAAATTTGTGTGCTAGAGTAAACATCTAATTCCACATCTTTACTTTTTATTAATTGCATAGCCCCTAATAAAACATTAAGACCTCTCCATGGTGTTGAATGATAAATCATTTTTAATTTACCATTCCTCTTAAATTGTTTTTCTGGAAATGATTCAACAGCATTTTTAATTACGGTGCATCTGTTTGTTGGAACTTTAAACCTCATTCTAAATTTTTCATAGCACCAATGCGAATTAAAAACGTAATAATCATACTTTTTGTGATTATCTTTATTAGAAAACCAATTAATTAAATTAGGTTGATCGTATGAGTTTTGTTGCCAAAGTATATTAATTTTGTCTAAGCTTAATGGAATTTTCTCTGGTACAGAAGTTGTTATTAGAAAGTTATCCAATAAATTGTTATCTACGTACTTATATAACAGTTCGTATTGGATCTCAGTTCCTCCTAGAGGATTCATTTAGTATCGCTTTTACCACCAATTGAAGCTGGAGTGATTATAAGATCTTGTTGAAAATCTGCTGCAGTTGTATCTGTATTTGGATCTGCAACATCAGCATCAAACTCTGCTTTATCTTTATACTCTTTTCCAGTTCTTTTATGTTTAATTTTTTCTACTGCGTGTGCTGGTATTCTTCTTATTTCCATATTATCTCCCTTGGCCTCTATAGCCGTATTTCTTAATACTTCTTTTTTTATGTTTATTCAATCTTTTTGTATGCCTACCTGGTCTTTTTTTTGGTGTTCTTTTTGTATAATTATTAACACCATATTTAGGTTTCTTCTTAGCCATTTTCCTGTGATCTATCTATTTGAGCATAACTTATAACCCCTTGAATTTCATTTGCAGTGCCCGCTGTCATTTTTAATGAATCTCCCTCCTCAAGCACTAAGGTGTGATTTATTATATCAACAACATCATTTGCAGGTATTGCTTTGTTTCTAATTCTAAAAGTGGTTGAAGCTGAACTATCTGTAAACTGCACCGATAGATTTACCGGTGACCCTGATGCATTATCTATTTGTATTTGTTTAATTAAACATCTTGCTGATGTTGGTGATGTTAATACAGTAGTTGTGTCTGTTGTTGATAGATTAATTCCTGCGTTTTTGTATTGTATTGTCATGATATAAACCAGTTAAAAGTTGATTGTTCATTTTTTAAGTCTTGCTGATAAGAAGTATTTAATTGTTGCTTAACGGTATCTAAAGATTGTAACACCTGTCTTTGATTTTCAGGTTGATAAGTTTCTTTAGGTTCTGGAATGTATGCCGTAATTTTTGCCATTATCTTCTACCATCAGGTTGTACATCGGCTCTAAAAGTTCCATATCTCCAAGATTGTCCTGTGCTTGTATTTTCTATTTTCAAACTAGCTGCTCTTCCTCTGGCTCTGGTATCAACCTTTTGAGTAGATGATGAAATTGTAAAAGGACCTAAAGGTGAGGACGCTGCTGTATCTACAGGAAAATCTTTTAAATTTATTGTAACACGTGCATCCCCTGTTATTCTTTTAAAGTCTGGAATGAATCTTCTAATTTTTGTAAAAAACTCTCCGTTACCATCTATGGCTAATTGAAAGTCACCTGATTGAACATTAGCTAATATAGCAGTTGTTCCTGAACTATTTACTTGATCAACTCCCTTTTCATGTTCATAAAATGTAGTGGCACCATTTACATTGGTTACACCTTTTATTGTTGGAAAGGTTGGTGTCCCAGCTGACGCAAATTCAGTGGCATATGGGTGATCAAAAATCTGAGCGTCATAATAAGTTGTTCTCGCTAATGATCCTGTTGTCCAAGTATTTTCAGTGTAATTAAATGTAACGCTTCTATCAATATTAGTAGACCCTGATTTAGGGTAATACCAAGACACCTCACCAAATAATGTATTATACCCAGCGTAAACTTTTTTAGCTTGATCAAAACTTATTCCTAAATCGCCAGTATTATTTGTTGTAAAAACAAAATCTTCAACAGTACATGGTAGACTTTTTACTGTTCCATCATAAACAAAAAATCCACCTGAGTCAGCCATCCAATACACAACACCATCTGCATAAACAAGTGCATGCTTACCTATCAAACCACAATTAGAACCAACTTTTCTTATAGAGAAAGTGAATGGTGGTCCAACAAATTGAGAAATGTAAGCTGCAGTATCGGTTAGTATAAATATATAGTCCTTACCTTTAACAGCACCCCTTATTTCTGTACCATCATCTAGTTGAAAAGTTCCAGCAGTATTTGTAGAGGTCGGTGCATAATCTGATATATCTTCTTGGTCTGAAAATCTTATAAACATTTTATCTTGTGATGCTGTATCGCCTATTGTTGTTTCAGTTCCTAAATGAAACAAATGTCTATCTTGGTCCGAAACTATTGTCATGACAGTTGATGTCGGATTTCCTGAAGCCACCGCAGCTCTTGTTTGTGGAGCGTTCACATTTGCATTTATTGGTTCCCAAGTAAAAGTTTTACCATCTAAAACTGTGGCTACTAAAGTTTGTCCAAAATTATCTAAAGACCAGTCAGCAGAGGGTAGAACAACTGTACTTGCTGAAGAGGCTTCACCCCAACCTACAAATCCTGCAGTGTCTTCTACTATGGCACCATTTGAATGTGCTGATCTTGTGGACCCGCTTGCACCTCTGGTAATACCCGTTAGATCATTAGATGACTTGCCGGTGTACGTTATCAACTCACCACCTACTAATATTGTTCCAGATGTTGGAAATAAGGATGCATCAGCTAAAGTAATGTTTGTTGCTGAGCCATTGTTACCTTGTGCGTCATCAGCTAATGAACCATTTAAAGTAGACGATATTGCACCAGCTAAACTTCCAGACCATAAACCTGTCCCCCATCCAAAACCAAAAGTTTGATTTAGAGATCCAGGTCTTACGTAGGGATTAACAGACGCAGATCCAGAGGCAGACGCTGTGCCAGAGGAATTAAGACTCATTGTAATCGTAAAAGTATTATTGTCAGGCACCGTTACAACTTGAAAAGTTCCATTGAAATCGTCTGAAACAAAACCAGTTGGTGCTGACGAAATTGTGAATGTAAATAAATCTCCAACCTCTAAACCATGTGAAGTTAAATTTACAGTAACAGTTGGAGAACCACTCGAGGTGTTAAAAGTGGCACCAGTTAATGCAGCATCTAGTGGTGTAATATCATAAAACGCTTCTGAATAATAAAGTATTAAAGCTTTGTGTGTGCCTAAAACAACATATCTTCGTCCATCCAAATCAGTCCATTGATGCTGAGCTCTTGCTGCACCTACTAATGTGCTAGCAGTCAGTTGTTCCCAACCACCAATTTTCTCAGGCAATCCATATCTGAATCTTACATTATCTCCATCGATATACTGACCCTCAGCAGCTGTAGCAGTAATCTGTTTGTTAAATCCTGGTCTTATGTTCACAAAATTCAAAGGCATGATTTATTATAGTATATACGAGTTGGCAAATCTACTTGTCTACTTCCTATTTTAGAAGTAGTTTATGTTTATATTTACTCTTATTTTCTTGTCTGTGCAGTTAGTGCTGTTATGTGTCTTTGAGCTATCAAACAGAAGCAATGTGTTTTCAACACTTTTTATTTTAACACCTCCATTTAAAACAGTATAACCATTACAGGTATTAAGATACAAGATGGCACCTTTGTGTTTGAAATCATAGTCAAGATGAGGTTTGTGAAAAATCAATTTTTCTGTTTTGTGATATAAATTAGCTTTTATTCTTATTAAAGATTTTACTTTTAATTTATCTACTAGAGGTTTTAAAAATTTAAAATAATGACTTGGGATGTGTTGATCATAAAACAAATGCGTAAAATATCCTTGTCCAATATCATCAGTTTCATCGGTAATTTTATGATTAAAATACCAAGGAAAGTTTTCACTTTCTAATACGTTTTTTATTGTTATAAAATCTTTTTTAGATAAGAAGTTATTAATCGTTGTGTATTTTTCTTTTGACATACCATTCTGGCAAACCAGGATGAGGTCTTCCATCCCAAACGTTTGTTGTGACTTGATCCGCTACATTATAGTGTAAAAAAACTTGTACACAATAAGTCCCTAAAAAAGGCTCTCGCCAATGTTCAACTTCGCACCCTCTGTAAATCATAAGATCACCAACATTTAAATTTATTTTTTTGCCTTTCGAATCACCAGGTCGATATTCTCCTTTCTTATAATAAATTTTTTTTGAATCATTCTCCACATATATAGGCCATGGATCTCCACCTAAATTTAATGTGGCTGATATTTCACAAGAGTTTCTATCAATGTGTCTTTTTAAAATATCTCCCTTTTTATATATTCTTTGATAAGAATAAGTAGGAACTAATTTTAATTTTATTTTCTTCTCTAACTCTGGTTTCAATACTTGTAATAATGTCTCCATTGCTATGTCACCATAATGACAATACGTTTCTTTTACTTGCTCGTCTCCTTTTATTTTTCCTAAAGCTGTTTCGAAAGGAGATATGTATCTATCTTTAAGCATTGTATCCAAGGCTTTTCTTTTTAATAAAGAATAACCAGTTAAAAAACTTGCAAACTGAGGTGAAAGAATATTTTTAAATATAATGTATTTATTTTTTTTAAAGGTCATCTTATATTTCTTAAATTAAAATTGAACGCTATAATCTTTTTCTGGTCATTATAATTATTTTTTGATGTGTGTAAATAGTAACTTGGGAAGATCAACAAGTCTCCCTCCTTTACATTAATTGATTTTTTGTTAAATATTTTAATACCTTGTTTTTTAGGATTAGGTAAATGTAAATAATAAACAGCAGAAAGATTTGTATGACTATGTGTGTGCCATTCATGTCTACCTTTTTTTAAATAATTTTGATACCAGTAGTTATCAATAATAATTTCTATATTATTAGAGTGTTGTTTATAATATTCTTTTACAAAAAGTTTTAAGTATTTTAAAAAAATAGGATGCATTAGAGGCCAATAAGGTTTTGGAGTATTCTTTGGCATAAACCAATCACTTATTAAATTACCATCATTTTTACCTGCTGTTACATTAAGCAAACTAACAGCTTTATCTTTAATAGATTTATGTTCTTTTATCTTTTTTATCCAAAGCATAATTATAAGAAAATATTATTCTAGGGTACTTACTGTTTTTTTCTCCAGTGCCGTGTTCTACAAAACTTCTAAATATGTATAGCATTCCCTCCATTGGTTTATATGAACTTAATTCATCTGTAAGTCTATTTTTATATATTTCTTCTAAAGCTAAGTGAGGAGGGAGTTTTAGAATATTTTGTTGATCTTGATAAGGCGATTTAAAAATAGTGGCAGCATCTTCTAAATCAGCAGATAAAAAGAAATTTGTGGATATGAGGGAACCTGGATGAATATGATAAGGTTGATAACTTCCCTGAACATAATTTATGCACCAGCTTTCAAATGGTTTAAAATTACTTTTAAATTTATGTAAAGCAGCAAATTCATTTACTTTTTTTGTTATCCAATTATTTAGTTTTTTTAATTTTGAGTCTTTATAGAAGGTGTCAAAACAATATCCTTTTTCATTAAAAACATATTTTTGACCTATGTGTCTTAAATACTCATCTTTTAAATCGTACCAAAAAGGACAATAAGCTCTACCTACCACTGTCGGAAACAATTCATCTAATAATAAATTATCTTGCACGAGCTAAAGTCTCCAAAAAATTTTTATGATCTATCCAATTAGATGATGTTTTTAACATGTCGATATTTTCTTCGGTAACCTTTTTTGTGTGTTTTTGTAAATTTTCGTTTAACATTTTAAATTCTTTAGTAATGCTTTTTTTATTTACTAAACCTAATTCTTTTAAAATAATTGACCAATTAGCCTCATAGAATAAATTATATGAACCTCTGAAATCATCTCGTTGAGGTAATCTATCTTTCCAAATATTAAGTTTATTTTTTAAAGAAATTGGTATTTGTAATTTTAAGTTCTTCCAAAAAGGCGAATCTTTTTTATTAACTAAATAATGTAGAACTATAAAGTCTCTCACATTTTCAATAATGTTTTTAAAATCATCGTTATATTTTTTTATGTTATCTTCATTAGGGTTTATTATGTGATGCATTAACATGAAGATTTGTTGAATGGTAACACCAATTGAACTTGCTTCTAACGGTTCTACAAAACTAGAGCTTAGACCAACAGCTACACAATTACCTGCCCAAACTTTGTCTAAAGTACCAGCTTCGAATTTAATATTTTTACCTATTTTAATTTTTTGTTTTAAATATTTTTCGCATTCTTCTTTTGCTTGATTTGCGTTTATGTAATTATTATTGAAAACATAACCGTTGCCCCATCTACCTTGTGTTGGAATCCTCCACATCCAACCAGCTTTCATAGCTTTAGCTAAAGTGTAAGGAGGGTATTCTTCTGTATCTTGAGTAGGAAATGCAATAGCCTCATTCATGGGTAGATAATCTTTATAAGAAACCCAACTTGCACCAAGCTTTGAAATTAACAATCTTTTAAATCCTGTGCTATCTATAAAAAAGTCAGAGTGATATTTTCTATTTTTACTTACTAAATGATCTATTTTATTTTTTTTCAAAACAACATCATCTATTTCGTCTTCTATTATTTCAATGTTTATTTGTTCACATTTTTTTAAAAGGTATTCATTTAACTTAAAAGTATTAAAGTGAAACTGGTGTGTAGGTCTTTCACAAAAAAATACTTTATTTTTTTCACACCCAGACATGTAAGTATAATCATTAGGTTTTAAATTATTAATTACAGAGTAAGCATATATAGGAAGATATTGACCATACCTAACCGTGAATATCTCACCAACATTATGAAAGTAATCTTGTTTAGTCCAATCTTTGAAAAGTATACCGTATTTAAATGTAGCTGAAGTTTCTTTAATAATCTCATTATAGTTTAATCCACAAAAATTTATAAATGTATTCCAGTGCTCTGTTGAACCTTCGCCTACCCCTATGATCCCTATCTTATCTGATTTTACTATTTTAATATTTAAATGTGTAAATCTATTTTTTAATATCAAAGCAGATATTAAACCCGCAGTGCCTCCTCCAACAATACAAATATCTTTTATCATTTGAAAGGATAACCTAAATTCCAAACAACTAAACTAAATCTTGTTCCTTTGGTAACAGGAGTAACTCTGTGCCACATAAAAGATGGAAAGACTGTTATGCCTCCTTTACTTGATGGTGCACACATTTTAAAAGTTTTACCCTCCCTGGTATTTGCAAACTCTAACTGTCCACCAGAGTAATCATCATTGCTAGACAAATTACATGTAACAGAGAGTTTTCTAATTTTTCCATTAGTTCTAGGATTATCGTCTTTGTAGGGTTCTTCCCAACTATCTGTATGCCATCCATAATATTGATTCTTTTCATATCGAGTAAATTGAATATCTTCTGAAAAGTCCCAAGCATAGTTCCAACCTGCTTTTTCATTTGCTTCTTCAATAAAAGGTCTTATTTCTTTATAAATCCATTCCTCTTTAAGCCAAACAATTTGTGAGTCCCTCTTCTTTTTTAAATCTTTTATTTCTTTTTTTGTTAAAGGGTTCTTTTTTAGGTTTCTATTAACTCCTTGAGATCCAGTAATTGCAACAATTTTTTCCAACGACTCTCCATATTTAATAACGTCGTTACAAAACTTTTCAGATAAAGCTGAGTCAAATCGATAAAAAATATTTTTTAAGTTCATTGGTGTAAATTGTATGTATGAGTTATGAAGATATTAGGACTCTCAGAAAAGTTCTCTGAAAAAAAGTATCTTAAAGTTGAGGGAAATATAAACAATTTATTATTCTCTATTTTGTATTTATTTAATTTATTCTTTTTCGTAACATCATCATACTCTATTACAAGTTCAGAGGAGTCCTTCACAACGTCACAACAATATATGCATGTGTACCAAGGCGATTCAGCATAAGAATTTAAATATAGGCTGTTTCTAGAATAACTCTGCTCTAAATGCTCATAGATATTTACCCATCTGTCTTTTAATTTAAGTGATTTTTTTGTAGCAGCAAAAAATTCATCTCTAATAGCTGTATCTAAAAAACTTAATTCTGTGCAAGGAGAAATAAATTTATAATCTTTATATTCCCAACAATCTTTTACTTCCATTCTCTTGGCAGAAAGCACATACCCTTTAACGGCTTCTGCTTTTATTTTTTTGTTATCAATATTATAACCTCTTTGTGGAGATAAAACAGTATGGTAAACATTGATTTCTGTTAAGATGTCTTTTCTCATTTATTTACTTTTTAAATTAAATATCATATAGTCACTTTAATCACAATAGAATCAAATGAAATTTTATACTATACACAATGATATTTTAAAAGATTCACAAAGATTGAATATACTCAAAAACGTAAAAAACCTTCTAAGTGATTTTGGCCCTACATTTCCAGGTTTACAAACAAAAGCAAAACTTCATCAAAAGCCTTTTATGTTTGAATTTTTATTTGCAATAAAAAAATTTATTAAAGAAGAATTTTCAATTGTTAAATGTTGGGGTAATTATAGTGATGGTAAAGAATATAATTGGCACAAACACCCTACATATTATTCAGCAGTTTACATGTTAGACAATCCATTAGAAATGGGAACCTCATTTAAAATTGATGACAAAATTATTAAAACTAAATGCCCTAATAATTCTCTAATAGTCTTTGATGGTGGTATTCCTCATAGCACTCCTATATCAAATAAATTAGTTGATAGATACTCCATAGCTTTGGATTTTAATCACGATATAAAAAATGATAGAATATAAAGAAACAATTAATACATTTTCTCTACATAATGATTTATTAAAAGATGTCGATTTTTATCATTTTATGAATCATGGTTATAGCCCATATTCAAAGTTAGTAGAGAACCATAAATTAAGATACTGGGCAAGTTTATATTTAAAAATTTTAAATAAAATAGAAACTAAAGACAAAACTTTGTTAGATGTGGGATGTGGTCGAGGAGGTGGAGTTGCTTTGTATAAAAAATTTTACAACCTAAAAGAAATAAACGCTTGTGATATTACTGATAAAAACATTGATTACTGTAAACAAAAACACAAAGGAATAAATTTTAAAGTTTGTAATGCTGAAAATTTAACTTATGCAGATAATCAATTCGATATTGTAACTAACGTAGAATCAATGTGTTACTATAAAAATAAAAAACAATTTTTACATGAAGTAAAAAGAGTTTTAAAAAAAGACGGAATATTTATTTGTACTGATTGCAATAAAGAAGTCTTTGAGGGTTTTTATAAAAATAGATCTATGTTTAGTTTTTTTAAAGTAGAGGATATATTAGATAACGTTAATGAGGCTTGTTATAAAACATTAGAAGATTTAAAGAAATGGCCTGATTCGAAAGCAAAAGATTTGACAAAAAATATATTAGAAGGAAAGATAAAAAAATATGGAACTAATCAAGATTGTTTCAATATTTATACTGTAAATTTTATTCGCCCGTAAGTTCTATCCAACTTTGAGTATCCTCATCCCAATCATAAGATTTATCGACTAAATCTGCTGGAGGGTCGATTGGAGCTACCCATTTAAAGTTTGCATCTAAAACCCAAGATGGATAAGGTTTTGGATCTAAAAATCTATCGTTTTCAGAATCATATGTTCCGCCTTTTACAGCAGGATTTACCCTTATTACGCCCTCAGCAGTTGTTTTATAAGTACGTTTCCACATATTCCATTTGTGAACTTTACTTAAAAAAGCGATACCTGTTTCCTCATTAGGGGCATCATCCTCCGAAACACAGTGAACACCTAATACTAAATTGTCTGCGTTTAATTTTGCGTAATATTTCATAATTAACCTGCGTAAATTCCGTCCGAAGTAAATGAGTGAATAGTATCATCCCCATCTGTAGTCACTGAGCCTGAGGTTGTACCTGACGAAGCGGTTAATCTTCTAATAATAACAATTCCGTTTCCGCCGTCTCCGCCTGAACCATTTCCGCCGTCTCCTTCACCATCTGTTCCAGCTGCTCCTGGTCCACCACCATTAACTTCTCCTTGACCTCCAGCTGCATAAGTGACTGCAGATCCCGTAATTGAATTTGATGTTCCAGAACCGCCACTACCAGCACTACTTGCACCACTAGCTGATCCTGCTCCGCCAGCTCCGCCGCCGCCTCCGCCGCCTGCTGCACGGTGTGGACTGTGATTTGGATGACCACCACCTCCGTCGTTTCCTTGAGGTGGAGTTGTAGGTGGATTATTTCCTGGGCCACCGTTGTGACCGTGGGCTCCGCCACCGCCACCAGATCCTCCGGCCCCTCCGTGTCTTTGAGGGCCTTGTCCGCCACCAGTAGATGTAACTGAATCAAAAACAGAGTCAGTTCCAGCGGCTCCTGATGATGCACCTGGGGGATTAGGTACTGGAGCTGCTCCTCCAGCTCCACCCTGTCCAACAGTTACAGGATAATCAGTTAAAGTAAAAACTGGATGAGATTTACTTGGAAGAGTTCTAAATCCTCCAGCTCCTCCGCCACCACAATTTGCACCAGCGACTGATTTACCAGCTCCGCCACCACCAGCAACTATTAAATATTGAATATTATATTCTACAGGAACAAGACCACCAGAACCAAATCCTAAAACTTGATAACCAAAGGATTTTCTTCTTGGTCTAAGCTTGCTTTTATTTTGTCTTGGACTTTCCGCAAAAAGTTTATTTTTTATTTCTCTCATTCGCCACTCCTATTATAAGTCGTTAGCAGCGTCTGTAGTGAAGAATAATTTAATTCCTAATAATTTTGCATCTGCAGTTAAAGTATCATCTGACACATCTCTTGTGATTTGAAAGAATACTTCATCTCCTGCTGCTGGTGTACCTGCAATAGTTAGTGCTCCACTCTCTGCTGTTACATCTAAGTCGTTTGCTGTACCACTGTGTGCTTTCGCTGTTGGTGCAACCGCCGTTCCAAACGCCACGTTTATAGTGTCGTTATCAGAGACCGCAACGCCTGCTAAATCCCAAGATACAGTTCCTGAGTTTGTTGAATCTGCTGTAAAGAACACTTGAAAAGTTACTGTGCCTTCATTCCAAGATTTTGGAAAAGCAACAGCAAACTGTGCATTCTCATCAGAATCTTTATCAAAGTCTAAAGTTTTGATTTCAGGTCCGTTAGATAATTCTGTTTGTGCTAAATCTGCACAACCGTTCGTAGTATTAGGATACATGGCTACAGCTGGAACCCAAATAGTTTCTTTACCAGCTATTTTAACTGCAGAAACGTTTCCGCCTGAGTCTTCAGCTTTAATAACGCCTGTACCTTTAGTTTTAAGATCAATACCAATGTTGTCGTCTCCACCGGATGCTGCGAAAGATGGGTTATTACCTGTTGCAGCGTTTGCTAATGTAACTTCATTGACAGCTGAACCTGTAGCTGTAAGTAAAAGTAATTCGTTTCCACCAGTATCTAAAACAGAAGTTCCTATCGCAGGTGATGTTAAAGTTTTATTTGTTAAAGTTTGAATACCAGAAGTGTCAACCATTCCAACATCAATTATGTTAGGATTGGTTACATCATCAGCTTTTGCGTAAAGCAATCTAGTACCCTTATCAGTTGCAGCAAAAGTAAAGCTTGTGCCTGAACCTGAAGTGTATTGAAACTCTACTGTGAAAGCTCCTGATGTTGAGTTTCTTATAATGTACATTCTTTCAATGTCTAAAGGTATAGAAACTGTTCTGTTCCCAGTGATCGTTCCAGTTAACTCAATCATGTTTTGTTGAGCAGTACCAGTTGTGTTTCCGTCAACAACTGTTAAAGCTGTGTCTCCAGCTCCACCTGCTATTGAGGTTTGATTAAATCCACCAACTAATTGTTGTAATAATGTTAAATTTGTATTTGTTTTATCGCCCCATGTACCCGCATTTTCACCGGTTACTTGAAGTTCAACTCCGAGAGATGTGTATGTAGACATATTTTTAAAATCCTTATGTTGTTATTTTACTAAACTTAGGCTGCCAAATCAACCTCAGTCCAAGTATTATTAACTCCTAAATCTTCTTCATTCCATGGTGTAATATTAATTGAGCCTAATGATCCAGTCAACTGTATGCCTGTTAATTCTACTAAACCATCTCCAGTTATTGATTGTGGGCCAGAAATAGAAGATTGCAGTTGTGATCCTGTTGGATTTGCTACTGATACTGCATCTGCATCTCCTGTAACAGAAGTTAACTGAATAGCAGTTGCAGATATTATAGCATTACCAGAGAGCTCTTCCTCACCTATATTAGTTTGTAATTGTATTCCATCAGGTGAAGCAATTGTTAAAGGAGCAGACTCTACTGAACTTAAAGACGATTGAATTCCTATTCCTGAAACTGAAACAATTACGTCTTGAGCTCCTATAGCCGTGCCTTGTGAAGTTTGTAATAAATTTGTAAATACAGCAACATCTCCATTTGCTGTAGTTTCGTGAGCATCTCCTACAGTTGATTGTAAACCAAAACCTGATTGTTCAACAACAAAATCAGTGAAAGCTGATTCTTCTCCGACGTTAGATTGTAGACTTAATGAACCTAATTGAACAGAGTATCCAACATTCCATGCACCATTACCCCATTGTAATCTTCCCCAACCAACATTTATTTCATTTTCAACATCAACACCTGGAGTTGTTGATTGAAGTTGAAAACTTTGTGCTTCTACTGTGCCTGCGATACCCCAACCATTTGTACCCCAAGTGTTTCTTCCCCAACCTGTGTTTATTTCACCCTCAGTTCCTTCTTCTCCAATACTAGATTGAAGTTGAGTTCCAGAGACATCCACAACAGCGTCTTTTAAATTACCCCATCCGCCAACATCTGAACCCCATACATCTCCTCCCCAACCAATTGCTGGAAAAGCATTAACTGAATTTATTGAAGATTGTAATTGTTGACCTGTTACACTTAAATCAATATCTGCTTGATCGCCCCATTGACCTGAGTTCCAAGGAGCTGCACCCCATGTATTAGCCATGAAGAACTCCTAGCGAAGAGCCCGCTATGTAAAACAAATTTCTAACGTTTGCCACAGCAGGCACCTCCTTTTAAATTATGCGATTCTGATTATAGCTTGTGTGTTGTTTGGGTTAGGAAACTGAATCGTAAAAGTTCCTGACGTAGCTGTTTTGTCTGAGCCAAAGTCCAATACACAAACAGATTTGTTACTGTCCGAAGTGTTATAAATTAAAGCACCTCTTGCTGTTAATGTTACACCTGTAAAAGATAAGTCGTTAAAATCTACGAATGCTACTGTTCCTTGTGTTGAAACAAGAGCGTTAACCAATAATCCCCCACCTTGCGTGTATTGACCAGTATTTGCAACTTGGTTTCCAGAACTATCTCCTGGGTAAGCTGTCGTATCTGCTCCAATAGATGCTTGTGAAGTATATAAAGCTAGTTTAAATTTATCACCTGATGTAGGTGTAAAATCATGTACGCCTTCAAGAATTTCTTCTTTGAAAGAGTTTGTTATTGCATTAGTTGTTATTGCCATTTTTATTCTCCTCTAATTTTATGGTGACGGTGAATCAATTTTAACTCTTGGAACACCATCAGTATATTGACCTCTACGTCTTGAGCCCATTTGCTCTAACGCAAAAGCTTCTAATGCTTTATCATACCTTGTTTTATATAGGTTGTACATATCAACCGGGCCTTTTAAAAAAGAAAAACACTCTACTAATACACCATATAAAAGCAGATTTTGATGTTGGTCTGATATCATAGTTGAATTGCCACTATCAAAATGTGGTGCGTTTTTAATGTATTGAATCTGAACAGCTAAAGCTGAGGCTGGTGTAGGTGCAACTATAATGTTTTTGTCATTATAATTAGCGTAGTATTTTGGCTGCCCCTGGGTTCCAGTAGGATTAAATTCAGCTATAAAAGTTTGATCTCTTTTTTCTAAAAATACTTCTGTTCCTCCGTCAGTAATTTTTATTGCTCTTAGATATTTAAGATCACCTGGAAGGCTAACAGCTCTATTACCAGCGGTAAAGTTAGAATTAGAAAATTTTCTTAAATCATCGTAGTCTACTTTACTAGCGATATCTAACTCAGTATTAGTGATAAATTGATCTATTAAAGAATCTGTTAAAACGTTACTATCTACCTCTGTGTAGTTTCTAACTTGAGTTAAAAAATCTCCATGAGTTATAGCCATTATGATATCTCCACAGTTACAGGGTTAATTAAGCATGAAGCTTGTCTTCTTCTGTTTTGTAACGATGGATCTCTAGGTTCCATGCTTTGTTGACTAGTGTCCAAACCATTAGTATTTATTTCTGTTTGAAAAGTTTGAAAAGCAAAATCTCCTGGTAAAGTTAAATTTGCAACACCTACAGAGGCTCCTCCTGAATCAGAAAATGTGACATCACCATCAGCTAAAAATTTTTGAGATGGTTGTTGAAATTTAATATTTCTAGGATTTTGTAATGCGATCGCATCACTCACAGCATATCTTCTTCTTATTTGTGGTTGTTTTGATTCATATTCAGAATTATGTACTAAAGAACCATTCCATTCTTTTACCATTTCATCATAAGGAAAAGCCATACCAGATCTATCTGATATTGCTAATGATTTTCTACCTGAAGCGTATTTTGCCATAATTATAACCCGTTAGGATAAAAAGATTGTGGTGTTATAAATGTTGATGTTCTTTGACCATCTTCATCTAACGCCCTTTTCAATTCATCTTCGTATATCAATTTATTTTGTTGTACTAATTGTGGATTTTTTTTCATTGCTAAATAATAAGCTAAACCTGAACACATACATGGTAAAAATCTATATGCCACATCGGCTTGATTAGTGTAGGCTCCAGCATCTTCAATTCTTTTAACTATATAATATTTTAGTGTTGTGTAAGTGTTTAAATCAGGTGCTTGATATAAAAATATTTTAGGTGTTGTTTCTCTTTGCACATAATATTGTGATGGTTGCCCAGTCGCTAATTTATTTGGTAAAGCTGCATAAGTGGATCTATCAATTTTTGTTAAAGAAACATCTTGTGTACTGGAAGTGTTCGATGCTGCGGCTGTTGAAGAAACAAAAGCTTCTAATACATCACTAGTTGATGAAGGTGCAGTGTATTCAGCTTGTCCTGATACCAAAGTATTTTCAACTAACTCTACTTTCCATAAATGAACACCTCTATTACCCCACTCAGAAAATAATAAATTTAAACTTCTTCTTGCTGATCTTAAATCATAACCTGAGTTTGTTTGAATTGCACATCTTTCATATGCTTCTTCAATAATATCATCTATATTTAAATCAAATGATGTAAGACCTGATGTTGCCATAATTAAAAACTCTTTTTAATTCTAAACCTAGCTTTTCCTTTTGATGTTATTCCAAGATCTACTTGGATATTATCTTTATATATTTTACTATAATTTAAATTTGGATCTAAATCTACTTTAGTCTCCTCAAATACATTAATTAAATCACTGTCAGGTGTGATTTTAGGACTATCAATAGTAAACAACCCAACGTTAATTTTACCTTTAGAACCTTTTGGTTTTTTAACATTTCCACCCTGATCACGTTTTAAAATAGTTTTTACGTTAGTTGGTTTAGGTCCCACATTGGCAGCTGCCCGTTTCCTTGCAACGGCAGATTTTCTTTGTCCCTCTGTCATTCTTCTTGCTTTCGCTAGAGGCACGCATTTTGGATACTTCCGTTTCGCATCCGCAAGTTGTTTCGATCTTCCACACTTTGCGAAAGTACCATCTTTTCGCTTGCTCCCAATATCTACCCAATTTTGTTTGAACCATTCCTTTAGTCCTCCCTTAGACATTAGATCATTCCTTTATAATACTTTTCGTAAGATTTATTAGAAATTTTTTTCCCGTCTATATCACTTTTAATAAAAGAACCAATGTAGGCTCCTTGTTTTGCTTTAATCATAGCACCTTTGGCTGCTGGTTTTGGACCTCTGAAATCTTTTCTTTTTACTCCAGATGGATCTTTAATTTTTCCTGCACATATTTTAGATGCGTAGGCATTAGCATAGGCCGAAGGGTACACCTTAAATTTTCTCTTTGCTGCTGCTTTACCTCTTGGACATAGTTTAGTCATTTTATTCTCCTTGTTTAGTGGCCACTTTGAGAGATCTTTTCTCTTTATTGCGGTCGTACAACTTTTTAGATTTTAGCACTTTCGGTCTATAAGTT
>Ga0209645_1000506_pt1 | contig 19977 bp, 32 predicted proteins | sample ETNvirenome_6_30_FD_184070 | JGI IMG/M metagenome (GOLD analysis project Ga0209645, IMG submission 184070) | Marine viral communities from the Pacific Ocean - ETNP_6_30 (SPAdes) (version 2) | ecosystem: Environmental > Aquatic > Marine > Oceanic | place: Pacific Ocean | collected 2013-06-19
GGGCGGCAAAGCTCTTCAGCAAGGGTTAGCCTCTGGCTCTATGAATCCAAGTGGGTCCTTACAGCGGGGACTAACTTCTGGCTCTATGAATCCAAGTCGGCAGACCCTGCCACCATCATTCGGTTCCGGCCTTGACCCAAGCGGGGGAGAACTTATACCCGGAAAAACTCCCAGCACTTATCGCCCAGTTAAGCGCAGAAAACCAAGACGCGGAAGAGGGCCTCGGGGCTAAAGATGGCCATTGATCGGGCGCTAGGCGCCGAAATGCCCAGCCCAGATGAGTCTGCGCTGGAGATAGTGATCGAAAACCCTGACTCTGTCGGCATCTTTGACGATGACGGCGGGATGGTGATCGACCTTGACCCAGACGCAGGCGAGCTTCTGGGTGCTAGGCATGACTCAAACTTGGTTGAGTTCCTGTCAGAGCAGGATCTACAGCTTCTTGCAGGCGAGCTGGTTGGCTCGTTTGAGGCAGATAGGACAAGCCGTGCAGACTGGGAGGACTCCTATGTTCGCGGGCTAGACCTTCTCGGCCTCAAGTTTGAGGACAGATCAACCCCGTGGGAAGGCGCCTGTGGCGTATTCCATCCCATGCTGTCTGAGGCAGTAATTCGCTTTCAGGCCCAGACAATACAAGAGATTTACCCAGCAAGTGGCCCAGTCAAAACGACCATCGTTGGCAAGATTAATGACGAAAAAACCCAGCAGGCCCACAGGGTTCAAAACTATTTGAATTACCTGATTACCCAGCGTATGACGGAGTACCGCACCGAAACAGAAAAACTGCTGTTTTCGTTGCCCATCGCTGGATCAGCTTTCCGCAAGGTCTATTTCGACCCGAACATGGGGCGCCCATGCGCCATGTTTGTGCCGGCAGAAGACTTTGTTGTGAGTTATGGGGCCTCTGACCTGTCAACCTGCGAACGCGCCACTCATGTAATGAAGCGGAGCGCGAACGAAATTCGTAAGTTGCAGGTGGCAGGTTTTTACGCCGACATCGACCTGCCGCCCCCCACTCCTGACATATCAGAGATACAGCAGAAATATGACAGGCTGACAGGGGACTCGGACAATTACGAGTACGACAACCGGCACACATTGCTGGAGATGCAGGTCAATATCGACCTGATCGGTTTTGAGGATACCGACAAGGGCGTCCCTACGGGGATTGCTCTTCCATACATCGTTACGATTGACAAGTCATCAAGAACGATATTGTCGATTCGGCGCAACTGGTATGAAGACGACCCGATGAAGATGCAACGGGAGCACTACGTCCACTACCAGTACCTGCCCGGACTCGGTTTCTATGGATTTGGCCTTGTCCACATGATTGGTGGGCTGTCCAAGTCAGCGACAGCAATACTGCGGCAGTTGGTGGATGCGGGCACTTTGTCCAACCTTCCGGGCGGATTGAAGTCTCGCGGTCTCAGGATCAAAGGTGATGACACCCCAATCATGCCCGGAGAGTTCAGGGACGTGGATGTCCCCGGTGGTGCCATTAGGGACAATATAGCGTTTTTGCCCTACAAAGAGCCTAGTAGCGTTCTGTATCAGCTTTTAGGCGACATCGTGCAGGAAGGCCGCAGATTTGCCTCAGCGGCAGATGTGAAGGCGTCCGACATTAATGGTGAGGCCCCTGTGGGGACAACCCTAGCCGTGCTTGAGCGCGAGATGAAGGTGTTAAGCGCGGTCCAGAGCAGGGTTCATGCTTCTGTTTCTAAGGAGCTAAAAATACTGGCTGAGCTGGTTCGCGACTATGGACCGGAGGCTTACCCCTATGAGCCGGATGAAGAGCCTGTTGTCAGGAGCGACTTTGATGATCGAGTCGACATCATTCCGGTCAGCGACCCGAATGCGGGCACTATGGCGCAAAGGATCATGCAGTATCAGGCGGCGTTACAGCTTGCCGCTCAGGCGCCGCAGATGTACGACATGCCACTCCTACATAGGCAGATGCTGGAGGTGCTCGGGATTCAAGACGCCGATAAGGTTGTGCCGCTTGAGGACGACATCAAGCCAACCGATCCTGTTAGCGAAAACATGAACATGATCAATGGCGAGCCTGTTAAGGCGTTTATCTACCAAGACCATGAGGCGCATATTCAAGTCCACATGTCCTTGATGGAAAACCCGGAGATAGGCAAGTTGATGGCAAAAAGCCCAACAGCCAAAGCGGGACAGGCGGCGATGGCGGCACACATTGCACAGCATGTGGCATTCGCCTATAGGCAGAGGATTGAGAAGGAGCTTGGCGTTAAATTGCCGCCGCCAGATGAGCCTATGCCTGAAGATATCGAATATCGTATATCTCAGCTTGTCGCGCCTGCCGCCGCTCAGGTTACAGGAAAGGCACAGCAACAGGCCCAAGCAGAGCAAAATGCCAAGCAACAGCAAGATCCTGTTATTCAGATGCAACAGAAAGAGTTGCAACTGAAAGAGCAGGAGGCGATGGTCAAAGCGCAAACCGCGCAAAAAGACATGCAAATCAAAGAGCAACAAGCCGCCGCTAAAGTAGAAGTGGACATGGCAAGGGCTCAGGCCGAGATGGCCAAGATAAACGCAGACTTAGAGAAGTCACGAGACAAGTCTGCGCTTGAGGCACGCAAGATAGAACAGCAAGAGCGCATAGAAGCGGCAAAACTGGCGTCGAAGATGTCGGTTGAGCAAGAGCAGAGTCGCTCTAAGGAAGAGATTGCGGGTTTCAAAGCTGGATTCGACATTGTAAGGGACATCCTAGATGACGACCAAACGGGCCAGTAATAACCTTCTGTCCGCTCTACAAGATCAGTACCGCAACCACATGAACGAGATTACTGATCACATTGCTACGGGCTCATGCAAAGACATGAACGAATACTCTCGCTGTGTAGGCATTATTGAGGGATTGGCTTATGCGGAGCGAGAGCTTCTCGATCTGAACGACAGGATGGATCGTGAATAGATTCGCCACATAACGTGGTGCTGGGCGACTCCGAACGCCAATTTTCGGTGCATGGAAGTAATAGTTTATGGAAGAGCCAAAGACGGCGAGCCAGCTCCCAGACCCCAAGGGATACAAACTACTTATCGCACTGCCAGAGCCTGACGAAGTTACAGAGGGCGGCATTCTTAAAGCGAAGCAGACGATGGAGATCGAAGAGATCGGGTCCATCTGTGGCTTTGTTTTGAAGCTAGGGCCAGATGCCTACAAGGATGACAGGAAGTTTCCGAACGGCCCTTATTGCGATGAGGGCGATTGGATCTTAATGCGTTCTTATAGCGGCACTAGATTCAAGATTCACGGTAAAGAGTTTCGTTTAATTAATGACGACAGCGTTGAAGCGGTTGTCGAAGATCCTCGGGGAGTTGAAAAGGTATGAGCGAAGAACAGGTAGAGACAGGGCCAGATGACACAATGTCGTCTGAGGATAAGTTTTTTGGCGTCAAGACAACATTCGTTAAGGGTGAACAGCCCAGCGAGATGGATCTTGAGGTTGTAGATGACCGACCGCCGGAGGATCAGCGGCCATCATCAAAGACAAAAGCCTCTGCTGGCGAAGACGACGACGAGCTTCAGGGATATAGTGAGAAGGTCAAAAAGCGTATTAACAAGTTACGCTATGACCAGCACGAGGAGCGTCGTCGCCGAGAAGATGCAGAGCGTATGCGCGAAGAGGCTATTCGCGTTGCTCAGCAACTGACGCAGGAAAACCAGAACCTTCAGCAAATACTGCATGAGGGTGAAGGGGTTTTGCTCAATCAGTCAAAGGGTCGGGCACAGCTTGCACTACAGCAAGCAGAGACAATGCTTCGCCAAGCGGTTGAAGAAGGCAATACAGAGCGTCAGATTGAAGCTCAAAAGTTAATGAACATAGCTCAGGCTGACTTGTCAGGAGTATCTCGGCATGTAGGCGAGTACAAAAAACGCCAGCCGGTCAGGCCCCAACAGCAAGCATATCAGCCTCAACAGCCTCAACAGCCCCAACAGCCTCAACAGCCTCAACAGGCGCCTCAGCCTAGAGAGCCAAGCGAAAGGGCAATGGAATGGGCTAAGAGCAATTCGTGGTTTCAGTCTGATGAACACACTGAAATGACGGCATACGCCTATGGCGTACATGAAAAGATGATCAGACAGGAAGGGATTGATCCCGAGTCTGATGAGTATTACGAGGAGCTGGACAAGCGAGTACAGTCCAGATTCCCAGAATACTTCGGAGAGGTAGTTAGTGGCTCGACAGATGAACCTGTCTCCTCGACCTCCCGAAGCCCCTCCGTGGTGGTGGCCCCGTCCTCTAGGAACAATGGTGCCAAACCACGCAAAGTGAGGTTGAGCCGCACCCAAGTAGCCCTCGCAAAGCGACTTGGTTTAACCGTCGAACAATATGCCAATCAGATACTCAAGGAGAATTGATAATGGCTGAAGAGCGCACACCGCGAGAGGCAGAGTCTCGCACCGCTGAGGAACGTCCCTCAGACTCATGGTTGCCGGCATCTATTTTGCCCAACCCTGATCCAGTAGACGGCTGGGTATTCCGGTGGATTCGTACCAGTACGCTGGGAAAAGCCGACAATACCAACGTCTCTCAGAAGTTTCGCGAAGGATGGATTCCGGTGAAAGCCGAAGATCACCCTGAGCTGGAGGTCATGTCTGATATTGACTCTAGGTTTAGTGGCAATATTGAAATTGGCGGATTGCTCTTATGCAAGGCGCCAGAAGACAAGGTCAAACAGCGCGATGAATACTTCGAGCAAATGGCATCAAGCCAGATGGAGTCTGTGGACAATAACTTCCTCAAGCAAAACGACCCCCGAATGCCCGTTCTGCAACCAGAGCGGTCTACTCGGACAACCTTTGGTCGAAGCTGACTTCGTTAAGCGGAGCGGCTTCGTTATCTGATCCTTTGAGGAGATAAAGATGGCTACTTCAGCTACTCCAATGGGTGCGGAACCTGTAGGCACGCTTAGTGCTTCTGGTTCTTTCACCGGCAAGGTTCGCCATATTAAGATTGCCAATGCTTATGGCACGGCTATTTTCTATGGCGATTTCGTCAAGTTGGTTAGTTCGGGCACGGTAGAAAAAGCAAGTTTCACAACTTCAGTCGCGGCAGGCATTGTCGGCGTCTTTGTTGGTTGCTCTTACACCGATCCCAGCACTAATCAGAAGACGTTTAACCAACAGTTCCCCGCTTCAACAGCGGCTGACGACATCATGGCATACGTCGTAGATGATCCTAAGTTGTTGTTCCAGATGCAGGCCGATGAGGCTGTTGCTCAAACTGGGCTGGGAAATAACATTTCAGCGGTTATGACCGCTGGATCAACCGCGATTGGCCGAAGCAAGAACGCCCTCGATGGCGGCTCTATTGCTACGACTAATACCCTACCACTGCGTGTCGTTGATTTTGTAGACGGGCCAAACAGCACTGTAGGTGATGCTTTCACAGATTGCATTGTCACCTACCTGCCGTTAAGCCATGCCTATGAAACCAAGCTCGGCGTTTAAGGAGACTTGAGAAATGGCTATTTCACGCGCACAAATGCTGAAAGAACTGCTCCCCGGTCTAAACGCCTTGTTTGGCTTGGAATACGAGCGGTATGACGACGAGCACACGATGATTTACGAAAGTGAGTCATCTGAGCGTTCGTTTGAGGAAGAGGTGAAGCTGTCTGGATTCGGTGCGGCACCGGTCAAAGCTGAAGGCGCGGCCATCAGCTACGACTCTGCCCAAGAGTCTTTCACTGCTCGCTATAACCACGAAACCATTGCCCTTGGCTTCTCCATCACGGAAGAGGCTATGGAAGATAACCTGTATGACTCTTTGTCTGCACGTTATACCAAGGCACTGGCTCGGGCTATGGCTCACACCAAGCAGGTGAAAGCGGCGAATCCACTTAACAACGGCTTCGGCACTTTCCAATCTGGTGACGGCGTAACGCTGTTCAGCACAGCTCACCCGCTGGTAAACGGTGGCACCAATGCCAACCGTCCTAGCACTGCGGCTGATCTGAACGAGACTTCGCTGGAAGATGCTGTGATTAACATCGCCGCATTTACCGACGAGCGTGGTCTGCTGATCGCGGCACGTCCCCGTCGTTTGATCGTTCCACCCGCGCTTCAGTTTGTGGCAACTCGATTGCTTGAGACTGATGGCCGTGTTGGTACGTCTGACAACGACATCAACGCCCTTCGCAACAACGGTTCGATTCCAGAAGGCTACTCAGTCAATCACTTCTTGACTGACACTAACGCCTTCTTTGTCATTACCGATGTACCGAATGGCATGAAGCACTTCCAGCGTACTGCGCTGGAGACCTCAATGGACGGCGACTTTGACACCGGCAATGTTCGGTACAAGGCTCGTGAGCGATACAGCTTCGGCGTATCCGATCCTCTGGGCATCTACGGATCACCCGGAACGTCCTAATCCTACGGGGGCTTCGGCCCCCTTTCTATTCCTGACTAACTGTTCCACATGGAACATTAGACCCAGCCAAGACAGGAGACTCACATGGCTAATTCTACCTTTTCCGGTCCCGTTAGGTCCGAAAGCACCTTCAAGACCATCAGCAAAAACTCTACCACTGGCACCATTACCGAGGTCGCCACTATTGGTGATGGCCCCGTAAGCCTTGCAGATGGCAATGTCACGCTTACCAATGCTACCCACAGCGGCAGAATCCTTTTCGTCCCAGACGGCGGACAAGACAACACCTACACGTTGCCAGCGCCTATTGCTGGTTCAATGTTTAGGTTTGTCTATGCTGGTGGTGCGGCAGATGCTACTGATGCGCTTATTGTTACTCCGGGTAACACCAACTTCTATATCGGCGGTGTTACTTTATTGGATACAGATGGTGACGCAATCAGCAGTGTTTTTTCTAATGGAAGCTCAAACAGTAGTATTCAATTAAACGTGCCTGCTGGATTTGATGTAACCATTGTTGGCTTGAACACGACGAACTACCAAATCTTCGGAAATGTTACGAGCACAACTGCGCCTGCATTTGCTGATCAATAATCTTGTCGGGGGCTTCGGCCCCCATTATTGGAGGCTGTTATGGCTGATACAGTTACAAGCAAAACCATTGAGGACGGTCCCCGCACAGCAATTATTGCGTTCACAAACGTAAGCGACGGGACTGGCGAGTCTGCTGTTACCAAGGTGGACGTTTCTGCGCTTTCCTCAGACCCGATGGGCAAGGGCGCCTGCACTGGCGTCAACATAGAGTGCATTTGGTTCTCTACTGTGGGCATGGGCGTGAAGATTTTGTTTGATGCCAGCACTGATGTTTTGGCATGGGAAGTGCCCGCTGACTACGCAGACACTGCGGATTTTTCTGAATTTGTTGGATTGGTAAACAACGCAGGCTCTGGCAAGACAGGCGATATCAACTTTACAACTGTGGGTCACTCTTCTGGCGACTCTTACAGTATCGTTCTCAAGCTGAAGAAGAGCTATGGCTAATGAGGCAGTATTACAAGGAAGGCGGCAAGACTAAGAAAAAGTCTAAGTCTCGCGTGAATGAGGCTGGTAATTATACAAAGCCCACCATGCGTAAGCGTCTGTTTAACAAGATAAAAGCTGGGGGAAAAGGTGGCAATCCGGGGCAGTGGTCTGCTCGTAAAGCACAAATGCTTGCTCAACAGTACAAGAAAGCTGGCGGTGGGTACAAAGACTGATGGCAGAGATGACGTTGGCGCAGAAGCGCAAAATGATTGCTGAGCTGAAAAAGGCATCCAAGATGCACGCAAGTCAAGCGGCGCGTCTTGAAAAAACGCTTCCTAAGAAAAAGAAGAATGGCTCTTAAAAAATCGCAAAAGTCGCTCAAGAAGTGGACTAAGCAGAAGTGGCGCACAAAGTCTGGCAAGCCCAGCACTCAAGGCAAAAAAGCCACTGGCGAGCGTTACCTCCCCGAGAAGGCAATCAAGTCACTGTCTGACAAGGAGTACGCGGCAACCAGTCGCAAAAAGCGAGCCGATACCAAAAAGGGCAAGCAACACTCCAAACAGCCCAAAAAGGTGGCCAAGAAGACGGCGAGGCATCGAAAGTAATGCGTCTGTACTACAAAAAGGGCGGGCGCGTTGACAAGAAGTCAATGGCTTGCAACAAGCCTCGTCGAACCCCCGGACATTCCAAGAAGTCACATATCGTTAAGGCGTGTGAGGGCGGCAAGGAAAAGTTGATTCGGTTTGGTCAGCAGGGCGTCAAGACCAACCAGACGGTGGGGCAGAGAAAGGCATTTAAGTCGCGTCACGCAAAAAACATCAAAAAGGGCAAGATGTCTGCGGCGTACTGGGCGGATAAGGTTAAGTGGTCGCCCAGCAAGACTAAGTCCAAATCCAAGAAATGGAAGAAGGGTAGCTGATATGCCTATTAGTAGGGCTCAGGCCGGTAAGCAAACCAAAAACGCACCCAGATCAAAAGTTATAAAGATGGCTAAGTGTAGAAACGGCTTGGCTCGTAGAGGCAGGACAAGGGGAAGGAAGGTCTGATGGCCACGAGCGGAACAACCAGCTTTACTCTTGACTTGTCAGATATTGTTGAAGAAGCGTATGAACGCGCTGGTCTTGAGTTGCGAAGCGGGTATGACTACAAAACTGCTCGCCGTAGCCTTGACCTGCTTATGCTTGAGTGGCAAAACCGTGGCTTAAATTTGTGGACGGTTAGAGATACGACAGTTTCTCTTGTCGCAGGCACAAGCTCTTACGACCTTAGTGCTGACAAGTTAGACATTATTGAGGGGTTGCTCCGCACCGATGCTGGAGACAGCTCTAAGCAGTCCGATCTGACAATGCAGAGAATTTCTGTCAGTCAGTATGCACATCAAACAAACAAGCTAACACAGGGCAGGCCCCTACAGTATTACGTCGAGCGTAAGCCGACAGGGATTACTGTTCACTTCTGGCCAGTCCCCGACGCAACAACCAGCTATACGTTTGCGTATTACTACATGGACCGAATCGAAGACAGTGGCAGGCCAGCGTCCAATAACATGGACGTTCCGGCAAGGTTTTTACCTTGTCTGGTTGCCGGACTTGCATATCAGGTTGCGAGCAAAAGGCCGGAGGCATTGCAGTTGGCGCCAGCATTAAAACAGGTTTACGAAGAGCAATGGAATCTTGCGGCAGATGCGGCAAGAGAAAAGGCATCTTTGTACATGGCGCCCGGAGGCTATAACGACCTATGAGTAGTTATGCTAAGGGAAAACGCGCATTTGGATTTTGCGACAGAACTGGCTTTCGTTACCCGCTTCGAGACCTTGTCAGGCAGATTGAAGACGGAAGGTGGAATGGCCTGCTGGTTGGGCGAGACGTGGTCGATCAGGACCAGCCTCAACTCAAGCTGGGAGATGTTAACGCCAACGATCCGCAGGCGCTCAGGTTTCCTAGACCGGATGATAGCCTAGACGAAAGCCGTGCGCTTTCTGCCTTTGATCCTGTTGGTGGGGGAAATACTGCCTTGGGTAGCCGCACTGTCGGTCTGGACATGGCTGGGGAAGTGGGCCGCGTTACGGTGGAGATATCTTAATGGCGTTCACTTTTACCACTCTGAAGCAGGCGATACAGGACTACACAGAGTCAAATGAGACAACATTCGTCAATAACCTGACGACAATCATAAAACAGGCTGAAGACAGAATACTCAAGCGGTGTCAGCTTCCTGATTTCAGGAAAAATGTTACTGCTAACATGTCGTCATCAAACCAGTATTTGGCGATGCCGACTGACTTTTTGACGCCATACTCTCTTGCAATAGACAACTCGGGATACGACTACCTTTTATTCAAGGATGTAAACTTTGTTAGACAGGCATATCCGTCCTCGTCGACAACCGGCATACCTAAGTATTACGCAATATTCAGCGACACTTATTTTTTGATTGGCCCGACGCCAAATGCGAATTTTGCAGTGGAGCTACACTACTTCCACAAGCCAGAGTCTATTACAGCGGCGTCCTCGGGAACCAGTTGGCTTGGCACTAACGCGGAGTCAACCCTGCTGTATGGCTGTCTTCTGGAGGCATACACATTCCTGAAAGGCGATGCTGACCTAATGCAGTTGTACGCACAGAGGTATGAAGAGGCTGTTTCTCGTCTGGAGGAGCTGGGCGAGGGGTACAGCACAACCGACAGCTACCGTGGCGGTGCCGTAAGGAAGCCTAGAACGTAATGCTTGAGCTTCAGGTGGGGAGTGTTGCAGTTCAAACAACAAGCAACCGAGGGTTTACCCCGGAGGAGGTTGCTGAGCGATGCCTAGACCGCATTATAAATGTGTCGTCTTCCGCGCCACAGGCACTAAAAGATCAGGCGCTTGCATATCGCGACGACATTCGCGCTGTTTTGCTGTTTTACATGCGTGAAGCCATAAACAGTGATCGCACTACTATTTACAACGCTCTGGTAGAAGCAGGGCAAAAAGATCTAGCCGAAGCTATCAGGAGGCTCTGAATGGCGTTTAGTGGAAACTTTATGTGTACTTCGTTCAAGAAGGAACTGCTTGAGGGCGTACACAATTTCAAGAACTCTGGTGGAAGCACGTTCAAACTGGCCATGTATACCAACAGTGCCTCTTTTACTGCGGCGACAACTGCATACACCACATCAAATGAGGTTAGCGGGACTGGATACACTGCTGGCGGAGCATCCTTGACTAGGGTAGATCCAACAACGTCCAGCACTACGGCGCTTACGGACTTTTCTGACTTAACATTTAGCACGGCGACCGTGACTGCTCGGGGAGCGTTGATATACAACGACAGCGCATCAGGAGATCCAACTGTTGTTGTGCTGGACTTTGGCGCAGATAAGACATCTACAGCCGGAGATTTTACGATTGTGTTTCCCACGGCTGATGCGAGTAACGCGATTATTCGGATAGCGTAATGGCTGATGTCATTGTCCCCCTCACTGGGTGGGGGCGAGATGGCTGGGGCGCCCTCGGCTGGAATGAGGGTAGTGTCACCAACTCAGGAGCTACAGGTGGCGTAGGGTCTGTTTCGGTCACTGCCGACGCAAGCGTATCTGTTACAGGGCTTTCCGCTACAGGCTCGGTTGGTTCCGCAACGGTTACAGCAGGGGCCAGTGTAAGCGTCACGGGACTCTCTGCAACTGGCTCTGTGGGCTCGGTCACTGTTGTTGCTGAGGCTAACGTAAGTGTTACAGGGCTTGCGGCAACAGGTTCTGTGGGGTCGGTAACAACCACCGCAGATTCAAACACGAGTGTTACAGGGCTTGCGGCAACCGGATCGGTTGGCTCAGTCACTACGACAGCGGGCGCAAGTGTTTCTGCAACAGGTCTTGCGGCAACGGGCGCTGTCGGTTCCGTTACGATTCAGACTGTTAACAATGTAGACGTTACGGGCGTTTCGGCTACCGGAGGTGTTGGGTCTGTTACCACCGTGGCTCAAGCGGGCGTGTCCGTGGAGGGCGTGTCTGGCTCGGGCGAGGTTGGCTCTGTACTGGTCTGGGGTGTAATTGTTCCAGATCAAACACCAAATTATGTAGAGATTGAGCCCTCTCAGTCTGCGGGTAATTCAGAAATAAGTCCTTCTCAGTCAGCAGGGTACTCGACAATAAGCCCGTCGCAGTCACCCGGATGGACAGAGGTGGCTCCGTCACAAACGCCAAACTATGAAGATATTGCGGCATAAGAGGATTGGTTAATGGCCAGCACTTATACAACTAACCTTGGTATTGAGAAGATTGGAACTGGCGAGCAGTCAGGTACATGGGGCGATACCACCAACACTAACTTTGACATCCTAGATGAGGCGGTTAATGGAATCATTTCAATCACGCTTTCGTCTGCGGGAAGTTCTGGGTCTCCTACAGCCCTGCCTATAACGGACGGAGCCTCATCGAACGGTAGAAACAAATTCATTGAGTTTGTGGACGGCGGGGATCTGGGGGGCACTGCATATGTGCAACTCACGCCAAATGACGCCGAAAAGATTGTCCACATCCGTAACAGCCTGTCTAGTAGCCGGTCAGTTATTGTCTTTCAGGGCACTTACAACGCATCCAATGACTTTGAGATTGTAAACGGCGCAGATGTTCTGCTGAAGTTTAACGGCGGCGGATCGGGTGCCACAGTTACTGATGTAAACGTTGATCTTACCGTGACTGGGCTTACGGCCACCACTGCAAACGCTACTACCGTTGATACAACTAATCTTGAAGTTACCAATATAAAAGCCAAGGACGGGACCTCTGCGGGTTCTATTGCCGACTCTACTGGTGTGGTTACTCTCGCAAGCTCTGTGCTTACAACCACCGATATCAATGGCGGAACTATTGATGGTGCCGTTATCGGAGGCGCTTCTGCCGCCGCAATCACCGCTACGACGATCACGGGCACCACCATAACTGCTAGCACAGCGGTTGTACCAGATGCCAGTGACGGTGCAACATTGGGATCAACTTCTTTGGAGTGGTCTGATCTTTACCTTGCAGACGGTGCCGTTGTGTATTTTGGGGATGACCAAGACATTACGTTGACGCACGTTGCAGACACGGGTCTTACACTAAAACACGCCAATACCGGGGACGATAAGTTCCCTACCTTCTTGTTAGCCACCGGCGATACAGATATTGCCGCAAATGACAAGCTGGGTGTAATTAACTTTCAGGCTCCCGATGAGGGCGCAGGCACAGACGCGATACTGGTTGCCGCTGGCATAGAAGCTGTATCTGAGGGTGATTTTAGCGCCTCAAGCAACGCTACCTCACTTGTATTCAAAACAGGCGCAAGTGAAGCCGCCGCTGAAAAAATGCGCGTTGATAGCTCTGGTAACGTCTCCATTGGCTCATCTTCAAACCATGCTGGCGCAAGAGTTGTTATCAATCGATCCCCGCCAACGGCCTTTGGCAGTCCGATGTTTCAAGTCGGTCAAGAGACATTCACGGGTAGCGGGATGTACTCTATTGGTTTTGGGTACACAACTTCAGGCTCCGATAACCCGCCCGTAGAAATTGCGGCACTTACTACAACGGATGGTGGTAGCACTAAAGCAGATATTGTTTTTGGTACAAGAAGTAGTACGGGTAACGTGGCTGTTACAGAACGTATGCGTATAGATAGCTCTGGCAATGTAAGCGTTGGTGATACAACCCCGTCAAGTGGTGCTGGATGGAATAGGTTTCTAAAAGTAGCAGGCGGAACCAGTAACGCTGTTATTCTTGATGGTACAGATTCTCAAGAGGCCGGAATTGGCGCATCAGATGGTCTTTTTATTGATTCTCTAGGTCACACTACTGCGTCCAATAACACCATTATATTTAGGAACACATCGACAAATAGCTCATACACTGCTGTAGAGCGTATGCGTATTACTAGCGCCGGTGACGTACTGGTTGCAAAAACAAGTGCGTCTTTTACAACCTTGGGGCCAGAGTTGCGAGCAAACGGCCAGATTAATGCCGCTTCTGCCGCAGACTTTTTGAACATGTACTCTACTAGCGCGAGCGCGTACAGATTTTATGTGACCAATGCCGGGACAATTAATGCAACATCTACAAGCATTTCTGCAATTTCAGATCAATCATTAAAAGAAAATATCCGCGATCTAGACAAAGGGCTGGAAACTATTAACGCCTTACAGCCGCGCAGGTTTGATTGGAAAAACGGCGATGGCAACGACATTATGGGTTTTGTTGCTCAAGAGGTTCAATCGTCATTGCCAGAATTGGTCCACTCTACGAAATACAATGAATCTGAAAATAAATTAGCCATAAAAATGGGAGACATGATCCCATCTATGGTCAAGGCTATTCAAGAGTTGTCAGCACAAGTAACCGAACTCAAAGCCGAAGTAGCGGCGCTCAAAGGAGCATAAACTATGGCACACACATGGACCGTCCCGGCAATGGACTACGACGTTTCATCTGGCGGCAAAACTAACGTAGTGACGACGGTACACTGGCGATGCACTAAAACCGCAGGCGATAACACGGGGTTATCGTATGGGTCTGTAGGGCTTGCGGCTCCTAGCGGCTCGTTTGTCGAGTGGGATGATATCACTGAAGCAACTGCCGTTGGTTGGGCTAAGTCGGCTTTAAACGCTGATGAAGTAACCGCCATTGAGGCCGGTATTGACGCACAGATTGCAGAAGAGGCCAACCCCACAACAGGCGAAGGCGTTCCGTGGTCATCAAGCTAGAGCTTAGTGTAGAGGAAGTTAACTCGGTGCTACAGGTTTTAGGCGAAATGCCTACCAAATCCGGCGCATGGCCACTGGTTGTTAAAATCAAAGAGCAGGCTGAAAGTCAGGCTGAGCCTGAAGCTGAAAGTGATGACTAATGGACCCGCTGTCTATGATCGCTATGGCGTCTACTACCTTCAAGGGTATACAGACGCTAGTGAACAGAGGTGCAGAGATTGAGCATGTAGCTCAAAAACTCGGAGCTTGGTACACCTACGCGGCTGATATTAAGCAGGCAGAAGCAGAGGCGGAAAGTCCCGGTATATTTAAGAAACTGTTTGACGGAAATAGCGTCGAACAACAGGCACTTAACAGTGTCATTGCAAAAAAGAAACTGCAAGAGCAAGAGAAGCAGATCAGAGAGCTGATTGTTTGGGCGTATGGCGTCGAAACCTATCAGGAGATGATCATGCTTCGCAGAAAAATTAAAGCTCAACGCGAACAAGTTATATATAAGCAGAGGCGAAGGCGCCGGATGTTTCTCGACGGGCTTCTTTTGTTTGCTGGGCTGGCGGTGTCGGCTGGTATAATCTATGGAACGATAGCATTTATACGAGGAGCGTCATGAAAAATTTGTTTATCTTGCTGGGCTTTGTGTCTGCGTCTGTTATGGCAAAGACAGTTATTCTTTACGACGACGGTACACAGTACACGGTGGAGGATAACGAGAAGGTGTACGTCAGTGATTACTCTCAGCTATACCGCTTCAAGCGATGGGGTAGCGGCGACATGGAGTTGAAGAAGGTGTTGCCAAGCCTCAAGCGTGATCATGTGTATCAGGAGCCAAGTGGCGAGGGTGATCTCGGAAGCCCCCAATGGTGTGAGACCTACGTTCCGTGGTCCGAAGGGTTGAACTTCAACATGACCGCGTGGCAAAAAGTTTGCGATGTAAACGACGATGGCGTTTACGACATGTGTGACTATTATGAGCCTACTGGTATTCAGACGTTTGAAGAAATCGAATGGCAGGATAGGTGCAACGACGGTGATCCTTGGGATGGCTCGTAAAAATCTTAGGGTGAAGGTTGCAAGCGCAATCACTGAGACTCGGCGTGATGTCAAAAATGCTGTGGCTCGCATAAAGGGCCGTATCTGGACTCTCCAAACCGACCTAAGATTGCGCCTGAAAAAGGCCAAAAAGGCTCTCCGTAAGGCGTGGAGTAAGCTCTGGAAGTGAACGAGCAAAGACTAGAGCGAATTGAAAGCAAGCTCGACAAGGTGTCTTATTCAGTAGCTGACTTTGCTCGGATAGAGGAAAGACTGCTTTCGGCGTTCAAGCGGTTAGAGCGCCATGAAAAGCAGATTGACCGGCACGCTGATGACATCAAAACACTGACCAGTAGTGTGCTGACCAATTCCCGAACGCTTCAGTTTGGGGAGCGAGTCTTCTGGATTGTAGTCACAGCGGGCGTGTCGCTTGCGGTGTATCTTGGAAATTAAAAAGGGGGCCGAAGCCCCTAATTCAATCCCACCGGAGACAGAGTTGATCCGCCCTAAAGAACTGTCTGTTGTCTATTGTGAAAGGAAAGAAATAAAAAGTTTCATAGAAAAACACCATTACAGCAAAAGCATCAACGGAGTTAAATCCAGTTTTTGTTTTAAGGTTTTATTTAAGGGGCGTATTGTTGGCGCTGTTTTGTTTGGACAGCTGTCTACTACTGCGTGGAAGAAGTTTTCAAGGCGTGAAGAAGAGGTGTTGGAGTTGCGAAGACTTGTGATGCTAGACGAAGCAGGGAAAAACTGTGAGTCTAGGGTGATAAGCCAGTGTTTAAAGCATATTAGAAGGACTTGCAACACAATCAAGTGTGTTGTTTCGTATGCTGATCCTAATTATGGACACACAGGAGTAATATATAGGGCTTCTAATTTTGAATTTGTCGGAATGAGCGGCAAAGATAATGGCTTTATTAATAAAGAAACAGGAAGATTATATCACTCTCGCGCTTTAAGGACGAAGTATAAGGGTGAGTATAAGCCCTTTGTTAAAAAATTAAGGGAAAAGCTGGAGGCTGGTTTATTAGAGCCAATAGAGTTAAAACCAAAGTATTGCTACGTTTACCATATGTAGTGAAGACTGAGTGGGGGGATGTAAACAATGCTACAGGCTCTGATCGGCCCCGTAACAGGGCTACTAGACAAATTCATACCGGACGCTGACGAAAAAGCAAGGCTTGCCCATGAAATTGCGACCATGTCTGAAAAGCACGCGATGGAGCTTGCCAAGGGTCAGTTGGAAATCAACAAGGCTGAAGCGGCGCATAAGTCAATGTTTGTCGCAGGGTGGAGGCCATTTGTTGGGTGGACTTGTGGTGTCGCTTTGGCTTGGCACTTTGTTGGCCAGCCTCTCGTTGTTTTTGGGATTGCAGTGGCTGGTGTTGACACCCCTGACCTTCCTGTATTTGAAATGGAGAGCCTGCTTACAGTACTGCTCGGAATGCTCGGTCTTGGTGGTCTTAGAACCTTCGAGAAAACCAAGCAAATAGCGCGAGAGAAATGACGCCAGAAACATTTGATAAGTGGCGAGTCGTACCACGGGTGCTAGTCCTAATGATGGCATGGGCAACGTGGGACGTAATCCACTGGTTTACAACCTTGTCAGACCCCACTTTTGAGCAGGCTGGTTTGGTTTCCGTGTGTACGGGCGCCATGACGGCTGTTTTTGGGTTGTTTTTGGGGCAGGGCAAGAAGGAGTGAGCTACTTCTCGGAAGACGAGCTGAAGTGTCAGCACTGCGGCAAGTACAAGTTTGATGATGACGTGCTCAAGATTCTGAACGCAATTCGCAGGGAGTTTGGCCCTATGCCTGTCAACAGCGGATATCGCTGTGTTGATCACCCGATAGAGGTAAAAAAGCAACAGCCGGGAGCGCATTGCACAGGTAAGGCTGTCGATATCGGTGTTAGCAGGGGCGATGCCTACAAGCTGATAGAGGTTGCACTAGCTCATGGGTGCCCAAGAATAGGTGTTAATCAGAAGGGTGAGGGGCGTTTTGTACATTTGGATTGGGATTATGATCGGCCATACCCAACCGTTTGGTCGTATTAGCGAGGTGTAACCGTGCCGCTGTCGAAGATTGCATTTGCCCCCGGCATAAACAAGGAAGGCACCCAGTATACCGCTGATTCTGGCTGGTTTGATTCTGACAAGATACGCTTTCGCAAAGGTCGTGTTGAGAAGATTGGTGGCTGGCAGAAGTACATAGCAGGCACAGTCAAGGGCGTGGCCCGTTCGTTGATGGACTGGGGCACAAAAGATGGTCAGACATTCTTGGGGATCGGCACAAACCTAAAGTTCTACATCGAGTCAGGTAAGTCATTAAACGACGTGACGCCGATTAGGGCTACGACAACTAACGCCGCGACTTTTGCGGCCACAAACGGCTCCTCATCAATCACCGTAACAGACAGCTCTCATGGCGCTACGGCAGGTGACTTTGTAACTTACTCTGGAGCGGCCACGCTCGGCGGAAATATTACTGCGACGGTGCTTAATCAAGAGTATCAGGTGGTTGTTGTCCTTACCGCTAACACCTACACCATAACGGCAGTGGACACTAGCGGGGCCGCTGTGACCGCAAACTCTAGTGACACAGGCAATGGCGGCGGATCTGTAACGGCGGCATATCAGCTCACCACAGGGCTGAACAGCTATGTATCGTCAACTGGGTGGGGTGTGGGGGCATGGAACGCAGGCTCATGGGGTTCTTCGACATCAATAACACTGGCAAATCAACTTAGGCTGTTTAGTCAGGACGCTTTTGGTGACGATTTAGTTTTCAATCCTCGGGCAGGTAGTGTCTTTTTTTGGGACAAGTCAGCAGGTCTTTCCACTAGAGCGGTTGATATAAGCACCTTGAGCGGGGCAAGCAATACACCTACAGCCGCGCTTCAGGTAATGGTTTCGGACATAGATCGCCATGTCATTTGTTTTGGCGCAAATCCTATTGGGGGATCAGATTTAGATCCGCTTTTAGTTCGCTGGTCTGATCAGGAAAATGTTGCAGACTGGACGCCGACGGCTACAAACAGTGCCGGTGGTCAGGTTCTTTCTGTTGGCACTCAGATTATAGGCGCATTAAAGACAAGGCAGGAAATAATTATAAGCACCGACAACGGGCTTACGTCCATGCGGTTTGTCGGGGCGCCGTTTGTTTTCTCATTCACCCCAGTGGCAGAGCACGTTCGATTTGCATCTCCTAATGCCGCTGTTGTGGCGGCGGACACCTTGTACTTTATGGACCCCGGCGGCTTCTATGTTTACAGGGGCGCGGTTCAGAGACTGCCATGCTCTGTTCATAGATACGTTTTTGACAATCTTAACAAAGATCAGATATACAAAGTGTTTGCGACAACAAATGCCGATTACTCAGAGGTAACGTGGTATTACCCTATTGGCTCTAACAACTCAGACATTACTAACTATGTGTCATACAACTACTTGGAGCAGGTGTGGTCTGTGGGCACCCTGAGCCGTGGCGCATACATACCGACGGCGACACAGCAGTACCCGATTGCGGCGACAAATGATGTCGATAACCCGCTCACCAACTACCTGTACAACCATGAGATTGGCTACGACGGAGACGGCGCCGAGATAACTGCCTTTGTTGAGTCTGGCGACCTTGGCGTTGGTGATGGTGAGGCTTTTATGATGGTCAATCGAATTATCCCCGATTTTACATTTACGGGCGATAAGGCCGAGGCAAGCCTAGAGATAAAGCTGAAGGGCAGAAACTTCCCGCTTGAGGATGCGTCTGACTTGTCAACAGCAACAGTGACTAGCTCTACAACGCAATCCCACGTCAGGGCCAGAGCCCGAGAGCAGATCGTCAGGATAGAGTCTAGCGGTCAGGGATATGGCTGGTCTCTGGGTGATCTTCGTTTGGGCATCAGAACGGATGGGAGGCGGTAGCAAATGGCATCAAGACCCTTACCTGTAGCGACAGCACAATACGATGCAGAAAACGAGCAGATATCCAGACGAACGATAGAAAACTCGTTTCAGGACTTAGAGGCTAAGGTGGATGGTAACACCACCAAGACGAGCAAGCCGTCGTCTCTGGCGCTTCGCCGGTTCCAGTTCTTGCTGATGGGAGCCTCTAGTGGCTGATGCGATAAAGGTTCTTGGTCAAGCAGATGTCAGCGCGACGACCACAACTACGCTGTATTCAGTACCAGATCTAACGCAAACAACTTGTAGCTCACTTGTTATATGTAACAGGGGCGGATCTGGCATCACGTTCCGCGTGAGCATTCATGTAAACAATGCCGGTGCAGACGATAAACAGTTTATTTTTTATGACGAAGACTTAGCGGCCACCACGTCGAGAACAGTGGTGATTGGCCTGTGTTTGGGTCAAAAGGACGTGGTCAAGGTCTATGCAAGTGCGGCTAATGTCAGCTTCAACTTATTTGGTGTAGAGACAAGCTAATGATGAATCAATATCCAGCTAAGCCAATGATGGACCAGATGGCACAGTATGGCCGCTACGGCGACTCCATGCTGGTGCATATGAACCCAGTGGAGGTTGCAGGGATCGCGTCACTGTCCCCGACAGGAAGCCTAACGATCAATCCTGTGACGGGCCAGCCAGAAGCGTTTCTGCCTTTGCTTTTCGGCGGAGTGGCTAGCCTGCTCAAGCTCAGCCCACTGATGACGGGTGTTCTTAGTGGCGTTGGCACTGCGGCTGTTACAGGAGACCTGAAGCGCGGTTTGCTCAGTGGATTGACTGCCGGATTTGGTGCTCAGCTCGGCAATATAGCTGGTCTTGACGAAATTGGCTCTGCCGCAGAGGC